>Ga0325405_1005831_pt1 | contig 12487 bp, 13 predicted proteins | sample PopdelMetagenome_21_FD_205663 | JGI IMG/M metagenome (GOLD analysis project Ga0325405, IMG submission 205663) | Populus deltoides microbial communities from Bellville, Georgia, United States - Xylem-Control-R2 | ecosystem: Host-associated > Plants > Phyllosphere > Stem > Wood/Secondary xylem...
TTGGTATTGTGTTTGTATTGCATAATTTATAATTAATTTATCTTGAATTTGAATTATGTTTGTTGAATATATATATATATATATATATATATATATATATATATATGGTTTTTGTTCAGAAAAAGTTGTTTTTGTTAAATACTGCTATACAATATTTTTTCACAGACAAATATTGAAGTTGAAGATGCTTGCTTTGTAAACATTTAATATTTTTAGCATGCATGGTTAAGTCGGGTACAGTTTGTAATGAATAATATTTTATGGCTTGCTTATGTAGAGGCTGAAGAAGTGAACGACAATCCAATTGAGCAAGTCAGGCTTACAGTTCCAATCACCGATGACCCTACACAGGCAGTCTTAACATTTCGAACATGGGTTCTAGGGTTGGCAGCGTGCATCCTTCTTTCCTTTGTGAATCAATTCTTCCAGTATCGTTCTAATCAGCTATCTATCGGTTCAGTTACAATACAGATTCTTGTTCTCCCCATAGGAAAGTTCATGGCTGCAAAACTCCCAAAGAAACAAATCTCGATCCCATTTACAAAATGCTCATTTTCATTGAATCCAGGGCCTTTCAACATGAAAGAACATGTATTGATCACCATATTTGCCAACTGTGGAGCCGGTGGTGTATATGCAGTGTACATTATTACAATTATCAAAGCCTTCTACCACAGAGGGCTCCATCCTGTCGCTGCTATGTTGCTAGCACAAACCACTCAGGTATAAAACACACACACACACACATGTCAAGAAATGTTTCTATGTATCTTATAATGTTTCCTGGCACTTGATGCAATTCAGTTGCTTGGTTATGGATGGGCTGGTACGTTCAGAAAAATTCTTGTGGATTCGCCTTACATGTGGTGGCCTGCAACCCTTATCCAAGTCTCTCTATTCAGGCATGTACTACTTCGATCTCTCTAGATCTTTCTTCCCTTATCTTGAAAAAACCTCTATGGAAAGTCTGTTAATTAAACACTTGTGTAATGGTGCATGTATATTTATGCAAACTGCAGGGCATTGCATGAGAAGGAAAAGAGAAAAAAGGGAGAACGTACAAGGCTGCAATTCTTTGCCGTTGTCTTCGTTGCAAGCTTTGCTTACTATATTGTTCCTGGCCACTTTTTCCCTTCACTATCAGCTCTCTCCTTTGTTTGCTGGATATGGAAGCGCTCGATCACCGCTCAACAGATCGGTGCAGGGTTAAATGGTCTTGGAATTGGCTCCTTTGGTCTTGACTGGGCGACTGTTGCCTCTTTCTTGGGAACTCCTCTAGCTTACCCTTTCTTTGCCATTGCCAATACTATGGTTGGTTTCATCTTGGTTATGTATGTCCTTGTCCCCATAGCATACTGGTCTAACTTTCGTGAAGCCAAGCGATTTCCCATATTTACCTCTCACACTTTTGATGAAGATGGTCAGATATTCAACATTACCCGTGTTCTTAATGAGAAAACATTCGACCTTAATCTAGTGGAATATGAGAATTATAGCAAACTCTATTTAAGTATCTTCTTCGCCTTCTTATATGGGTTGAGTTTTGCATCTCTAACAGCTACCCTTACTCATGTTGCTCTTTTTGACGGAAAGTAAGCCATCTTCCTCAACATTAATTTTATTTTATTCCAGCCTAATTAATTATTTTTTGTTTGTTTGTTTTGATATAGAATTTTCTTTTGAGCAGAAATATCATAAACATGTGGAAGAAGACGACAACTGCAGTGAAAGACGAGTTTAGTGATGTGCACACAAGAATTATGAAGAAGAACTATGCAGTAGTCCCTCAATGGTGGTTTACTGCCATCTTGGTTATATCACTGGCTCTTTCGCTTCTGGCTGTGGAAGGTTTTGACCATCAGCTTCAGCTTCCTTGGTGGGGACTTCTCCTAGCCTGTTTCATTGCTCTAATATTCACCTTACCCGTTGGAGTCGTTCAGGCGACAACAAACATGGTATGATCTTGTCTTTTGGGAAGCAATACACACACACACACACACACACACACACACACTCCATCACTCATGAACTGTGTAAACATCTATGCAGCAAATCGGACTAAATGTGATCACAGAATTGGTTATTGGGTACATGTACCCAGGGAAGCCTCTTGCTAATGTGGCTTTCAAGACGTATGGCTACATTAGCATGACACAAGCACTCAGTTTTCTCGGTGACTTCAAAATAGGGCACTATATGAAGATCCCCCCCAAATCTATGTTCATTGTACAGGTAAATCTTTATGCTGACCACCCTCTAACTAGTCTATTTCATTTGGATATAGGATACTGACTTGGTTTTATTGTGTCTCCAGCTAGTTGGAACAGTAGTTTCTTCCACTGTTTACTTTACCACAGCATGGTGGCTTCTCTCATCTGTTGAAAACATCTGCAATCCAGACTTGCTTCCTGATGGGAGTCCGTGGACCTGTCCTGGAAGCGAAGTCTTCTACAATGCTTCAATCATCTGGGGAGTAGTAGGACCTCTCAGAATGTTCACAGACAAGGGAGTCTACCCGGAGCAGAACTGGTGGTTCCTCATTGGTTTCCTTGCCCCAGTTCCAATGTGGTTTCTCCAGCGCAAATTCCCTGAGAAAAAATGGATCAAGTTGATTCACATTCCCCTTATCCTTAGTGCCTCATCAGCCATGCCATCAGCGAAAACTGTGCACTACTGGTCTTGGGCATTTGTTGGATTTATCTTCAACTACATTATTTACAGGAGGTACAAGGGATGGTGGGCTAAGCACACCTACATCTTATCAGCTGCTTTGGATGCTGGTGTTGCCTTCTTGGGAGTTATCCTTTATTTTACCCTTCAATCCAAGGATATTTATGGCCCAGCTTGGTGGGGTGCTGACGTTTCTGACCATTGTCCATTGGCAAAATGTCCTACAGCACCAGGGATTAAGGTCAAGGGATGCCCTGTTCTCTAAGAAAGATTGAGAAATTCTACATCTTTTAAACTATAGGAATTTGCGCAAGGAAACTATATGAAAAATTTGGTCGGTGACGTTGATAGAGACTGCTTAAGGGAAATAAAGAAGACAAAGCAGTGAAGTTCATTAATTCAGAAGATGTTTACTCAAACAGGCACAGCTGTTGTACATAACATGTTGTCTTCATTCTAGATTCCAGTATTTGAGTTATTATTGGTTTTCTTTTTTCTTTTTCAATTTATCGTATGATCTCAATGATACCAGTCTCTGCTTCTACAAATGCTAGAATGCATCTAAAAAGTTCTGCAACTTTTCCATGATCATTGATGATATCCTTTGGCAAAGGTATATTCAATAAATTCTTTGATTTTTCAGAAACGAAACATCAAGCCATCAAATGCAATCAATTAATAATAGAATATTTTCCTATCTTCATCATCCAGGAAAAAAAAAGAAGAAGAAGAAGAGATCTTTACCTTCAGAATTGCCTTCATAGTCTCTCAGTTTCACTCAAATTCTTTTCTCCCATTTCTCTATCTCACCACCCTTGTTTTTGTAATCTTTTAATTACATTCTCCTTTTGATGCAGTGGAGCTTGCGAAAATCAAAAGTTATGAACATTTGGGTAAGAATATGACATTATGAGATGAAAATCTAACACTGACATATCACGTGAATGGTCTAACGTGTTAAAAACTACAACACCAGTCATGTAAAATTATTGGCCAAGTCAACTCCATTTCCCGGTTCTTCTGTGGATTGTTTAGTTCCAATATTGCTTTGCTATTCTTAGAAGTTTGTTTAGGATTTCATGGCTAAAATAATAAATGTAACCGTTGGCTCCTAGTTTTATATAACTGACTTGCCTATATAAGGCAATTTAGCTCTGTAAAATATACATCATCTTGTTCTCTATTTTTCCAACTTCTCTCATTTATTCAACAGTTTGGTATCAGAGCCTCACAATCGTGGGCATTGTATTCTTGTGTCTTTTCTTTTTTCTGTCTGTAAAATGGGTGATCTGCAAGTTATTGGCGGAATTAAAAAACTCAACCATACTAACTACAACACTTGGTCTATATGTATGATATCCTACATGCAAGGTCAAGATTTGTGGGAGGTTGTCAACGGAAGTGAAACTTTACAACCAGAAGCAGATGACACAAATGGTACGTTGAGGAAGTGGAAGATAAAAGTGGGCAAAGCACTGTTCGCTTTGAAGACAACAATTAACGATGATATGCTGGAGCATATAAGGGATGTCAAAACTCCCAAAGAAGCTTGGGATACATTTGCCAAGCTATTCTCCAAGAAGAATGATACAAGACTCCAATTACTTGAAAGTGAGTTATTATCAATAACTCAACGCAACATGACAGTTGCTCAGTATTTTCACAAAGTGAAGTCATTATGCCGTGAAATTTTTGAATTGGATCCACAAGCTCCCATTCAGGAAACCAGGATGAAAAGAATTGTTATCCATGGTTTGAGATTTGAATACAGGGGTTTCATTACTGCAGTACAGGGATGGCAAATCAACCATCACTTGTTAAGTTTGAAAATTTGCTTGCTGGTCAAGAAGCTTTAGCTAAGCAAATGGGAGGAGCCTCACTAAGGAGTGAAGAGGAAGCACTCTACGTCCACAAAGGCAGTGGGAACTTCAAATAGCATGCAAATGGTGGATTTAGAAGGCATAATGACAAGATGAAGAATCATTAAGGTGCAGGAAGTAGTTGTGCAATGGGAGGCTGGAAAAATCAGAGTAACAATAAGAAATTTAAAGGAAAATGTTACAATTGCGGAAAGAAGGGTCATATGGAAAAATTTTGTACATTGCAGGAAAAGTTCATGGAGAGTAATGCTGTTACTTCTAAAATTGAAGACGAATGGGATGCTGAGGCATTATTTGTTATAGAAGAAGAAGAAGAAGATGAGCTAGCCCTTACAGCAATACTGTCTGATCAAATCAATTATAAGAAAGATTGGATAGTTGATTCTGGTTGCTCCAATCATATGATTGGAGATAAAGAGAAGCTGCAAAACTTGACAGAATACAAGGGAAATCTTGTAGTAGTAACAGCCAACAACTCAAAATTACCAATAGCTCATGTTGGTAATACAATGGTCTCTAACCATTACAGTGATAATGACGTATCACTTCAAAAATTCTACCATGTTCCAGATATGAAGAAAAACCTTCTTTATGTATCACAATTAACATCTTCATGGCATTTTGTTTTGTTTGGTCCACAAGATGTGAGAGTCTATCACAGTTTTGAGATTGCAGAAGAACCGTTGTTGAAGGGTAGAGATTAGAGTCAGTCTATATAATGTCTGCAGAAACTGCATACATAGATAAGACCAGAAAGAACGAGACAACAGACTTATGGCATCTACGTTTGAGTCATGTTAGCTATTCTAAGCTAGCTGTAATGATGAAGAAGTTGATGTTGAAGGGACTTCCTCAACTTGAAGTAAGAACAGACACAGTGTGTGCAGGATGTCAGTATGGGAAAGCTCATCAGTTGCCGTATGCAGAGTCCAAGTTTAAAGCCAAGAAACCACTGGAATTAGTCCATTCCGATGTTTTTGGACCTGTGAAGCAGGCTTCTATCAGTGGAATGCGATACATGGTGACTTTTATTGATGATTTTTCACGGTATGTGTGGGTTTATTTTCAGAAAGAGAAATCTGAAACCTTCTCAAAATTCCAAGAGTTCAAGAGTGCAAAAGAAGCAGAGATTGGTGAAAAAATTTGTTTTTTACGCACAGACAATGGGGGAGAGTACACATCCGATGAATTCTCTAATTATCTACTGGAACATCAAATACATCATCAATTCACATGTGCCAACACTCCACAACAGAATGGCATCGCGGAAAAAAAAAACAGACACCTCACAGAACTCTGCCGCATTATACTCCATGCAAAGAATGTTCTTGGATGTTTTTGGGCAGAAACAATGAAAACTGTTGCTTATGTGATCAACAGGCTTCCTCAGCAACGGTTATGTTTTCTTTCACCCTTTGAAAAAACATGGAACATGAAACCTGCAGTCAGTTATTTTCGTGTTTTTGGATGTGTATGCTATGTGTTTATTCCTGATCATTTACGTGGTAAAATTGACAAAAAAAGCTGTGAGATGTATTTTTGTGGGCTATGACAGTCAAAGAAAAGGGTGGAAATGTTGTGATCCTTTAACTGGGAAGTGTTACACATCACGTAATATGGTGTTTGATGAAGCATTCTCATGGTGGTCCTCAGAAAAGGAGACGTTACCAGATTCAGATTCTTTGCATTCTGCCCAGCTTCAACTGGATTTAGGAGCAGGAGAAGTTTCAGATGATGACACAGCATAACATCCATGGCAAACAGGTGTGTATGTACAACCAAGTGAAGAAGGAGAAGGAGAGCCTAGCAGAACAGTTAAACTAAGACGATCAACAAGAATTAAAAGGCCAAATCCTAAATATGCCAATGCTGCTATAACAGAAGACGAGGACGCAACAGAGCCAGAGACATTTGAAGAAGCACAACTCAGTTTGGAATGGAATAAAGCTATGAAAGAGGAATTTGATGCCTTAGAACAAAACCAGACTTGGGTGCTTGTACCGAAACCAAGAGATGTGAAGCCTATTTCTTGCAAATGGGTTTACAAACTAAAACGTCGCACAGATGGATTAATTGAAAGATACAAAGCATGTCTGGCAGCTCGGGGTTTCTCTCAACAGTATGGACTAGATTATGATGAAACGTTTAGTCCAATTGCAAAAATTACAACTGTTAGAGTCTTACTTGCACTTGCAGCTAATAAAAGTTGGAATCTATGGCAAATGGATGTGAAGAATGCGTTCTTACATGGAGAGTTGGATCGAGAAATTTACATGAGCCAACCGATGGGATTTCAAAGTCAAGATCATCCTGAATATATCTGTAAGTTACGAAAGGCGCTTTATAGATTAAAACAAGCACCAAGAACCTGGTATGGTAAAATTGCTGAATTTCTAACTTATAGTGGCTATTCAATGACATCTGCAGATTGTAGTGTGTTTGTCAAATCAGTTAACACAAAGCTAGCTATTGTGCTAGTATATGTTGATGACTTAATCATAACAGGAGATTGTGAAGAAGAAATTCTCCTGATAAAGCAAAATTTATCAGTTCGCTTTCAAATGAAAGAGCTCGGGCAACTCAAGCATTTTCTTGGTCTAGAGATTGATTATACTCATAAAGGGCTGGTTCTTCATCAGAAAAGATATTCCAGCGATTTATTGAAGAAGTTTGGAATGGTTAATTGCACCAATCTCGACACCAATGGAAGCAAATGTAAAATTTTATGCTCTCGAAGGGAAGGATTTAGAAGATGCAACAATGTATCGACAATTGGTAGGCAGCTTGATTTACTTAACTTTAAGTAGACTAGATATTTCTCATGTAGTAGGTGTGATGAGTTGATACATGCAAAATCCAAAGAAACTTCATTTAGAAGTAGTTCGGTGAATTTTACGATATGTGAAGGGCACACTCGATTATGGCATTCTGTATAAGAAAGATGGAGACTGCAACCTAGTTGGTTTTTGTGATGCTGACTATGCAGGTGATCATGATACTCGACGCTCAACTACCAGGTATGTCTTTATACTTGGATGGGGAGCAATCTCTTGGTGCAGCAAAAGACAACCAACTGTGTCCTTATCAACAACTGAAGCAGAATACCGAGCTTCAGCAAAGGCAGCACAAGAGAGTACTTGGCTCATGCGATTATTCAAGGATCTATGTCAGCCAATAAAGGTAGCAGTTACATTGTATTGTGATAATCAATCAGTAATACGTTTAGCTGAAAATCCAGTTTTTCATGCAAGAACTAAGCACATAGAAGTGCATTATCATTTTATTAGAGAGAAGGTTCTACAAGAAGAAATTAAGTTGAAACATGTTAACACAAAAGATCAAGTTGCAGATTTGTTTACAAAAAGCTTGAGTGGCAATAAATTTGAAAGCTTTTGTCAGCATCTCGGAATGGTTAACAGAAAAGACGCTGGTGTTGAGAGGGGATGTTAAAAACTACAAAACCAGTCATGCAAAATTATTGGCCAAGTCAGCTCCATTTCCCGATTCTTCTGCAGATTGTTTAGTTCCAATATTGCTTTGCTATTCTTAGAAGTTTGTTTAGGATTTCATGGCTAAAATAATGAATGTAACCGTTAGCTCCTAGTTTTATGTAACTGACTTGCCTATAGAAGGCAACTTTGCTCTGCAAAATATACATCATCTTGTTCTCTGTTATTCCAACTTCTCTCATTTATTCAACATAACGTATTCTTGAATAGTACATGTAGAGGTTTCAATATATATAAGTGAACCTCCAACTATATGCAAAAGAGTTCTTTTTTTTATACTTTTGACTGTGAAAATCTTCACTGGACGGGGAAAGAAAGAGAAGGAAAAAGAAAAACAGAGCAGAGGAGTGAATAGAGAGAGGAGAAAGAAAACAGAGTGATCGAGGCGAGAAGAAAATAAAAAAGAATGAAAATAGAGGGAATAAAAAGATGGCTGAGAATAAAAAACCAAGAGAACAAAAAAGAAAGTCTTTTTTTTTTGTTATCAGAGGCAAAAGGCAGAAGTTTTTCCATTGGTTTGTGTCTCATCTTTTGCATTCAAAATGTGCAGGATCCGCAGGTATGAGTCTCGACTTCCTTTATCTTTGACATATTTAAAGCTATTTGTTTGGTTTTTGTTTCTTTTCAAAAACTTGTTTTTGGTTTAGTTTCGGGCTTTTTTTTTTCTATTTTGACAACAAAGCTATGTTGCTTGTCTATTGTTTTTTTCTTCCATGGTTTAAAGCTTAGAAGGTTTGCGTATTCTTTGTTTTTACTTCTCGTTGTGAGGAACCATGAGCCTCATAGGTCTTCATCATCCCTGCACTCCTTGTTCTATTGTCTTGATGTCCTAGAATGTTGCATAGGAGAGTTTTCTTCTAAACATAACTTTGTCCAGATGAGAACATAAAAGCGCGAGAGCATTTCCTTTGCAGGGTTTGGTCTTTTTAGCACTGTTGGTCATGTTTTTTCCTTCCTGTTCTTTCAGGGGGGTTTAGTCGGTCATTTGATTTTTTTGTTTATCTAGTTCAGTCTTTAATACACGGGGTATAGAGTCATGTTTCCCAGGTTTCTTTCCTCTTGCATGAAACTAGTATGTCAGCGTCAGAGATTAGGAAAAGAGGATAGGCGTGAGACATGGTTTCTGTTTTTGTTATAAGGCTCTGAGTTCAAGTTTTTTTTTTTTTTGTGCATGAGGACTTGTGCTTTTATTTTGAGAATAATGGGCAAACTTATATTCAGGCTTCAAGTTTAAGTTGCTATGTCAAGTCTTGATTGTTTGATTTGAATTGTTTTAAGCTTCCTGTAAATTTTGGAATATATATGTGTACGGCTTGTTTCTTTAATTGTGATTCTTGGTTTAATTGTGTTGTGTTTCGACTAAACATAAAATTTTTCTTGAATGTTGCATATAGTTAATACCATAATATATTTTGAACATTTCTTTAAAAAACAACATTTGAAGTTTAAAAGAAAATGTGTTTTAGCATGGATTTCTTAAATACAAAAATTATTTTCTTGTATTTTGGATTTTACAATATGTTTGTAAACTCTAAAGGGTATTGACCAATATTCCAAAAATATAAAAATCTTATTTTGGGGGAATTTATCTTTATTCACCATTAATATTTGGATAAAGAAATCCAAAAGGGTTGATATCCATAATATTATTGGGAATAATTTGATATTATTCACTGTTAATATCTTGATAAAGAAACCTCAAGTGCTTAATATCCAAAATATTTTTCTAGAGATAACAAGTCATTATCCCTTAATAATATAAAGGCAAAGAGTCCTATAAAAGGTAAATGTATAAAATATTGTTGAGAGTAATACAACTTGTTCATTTTTAACATAAGGGCAGATTTATACCTAAAATGTTATTTAGAACAATTTAATTGCACATCCTTGAAAAAAGCCTCAATTATAATTGAGGACATTTCAAATTTTGATTCCACGATTTATGAGTCGTGAAAGTGTGAAATACTAAGGCAAAAATGGACAATTTAATTGCACATCCTTGAAAGAAACCTCAATTATAATTGGGGACATTTTAAATTTTGATTCCATGGTTTATGAGTCATGAAAGTATGAAATACTAAGGAAAAAATAGGCTTTTAAAACACCTTGAATTTCCTTAGATTTCTAACTTAGTTTTTTTTTTTGTTTCTTTTCCTTGCGATTTGCAAGTCGCGAACATTTGAAATACTAAAGGGAAATGAGCTTTTAATCACATTAAATCTACTTAGATTTCCATCTTAGCTATCTCTTAATTCATAGGTTGTAAATTTACTTCAAATCAAACACAGATTTAAGAGATCTGTATCGGTTCTCCTTGAAACTATATAAACATATCTAAAGGTATGATCCATATTGGCCAAGAATTCTTTCTTTTAGACTTTGAACCCAAGTCTATTCATCATAACAAACTCATCCTAGGAAAATTAATTAGAGGACACCAACACAATAGCAATTGTAAGGCAAACCAAACACCAAGCAGTTTACCTTAAGTAGGGCGTACTAGTGGTGCTAAAACCTCTCATTTACGCAACCAGTTCATTGCCTTAGAATCTCTAAAGACTAGTTAGGGTTTCTAGTGACCATAATACTAGGTGGTAACTCTCTTTTTCACAAAACAAAGACCCCAAAATCAATTCCCTTGCTCCGGGAAGGGTCACCGCGACGTCGCGCTCTCACGAGGGTGCAACAGACATGATGATTAACCAAGACTATTAAAATGATCAAAACATCCTCGTGTTGTAAACATAATAATTTCATGCCATGTATTTGAAAGGCAATCAGTAATAAGGACTTACTTTCTATATTTCTTTTTTCCACTTCCACTATCACCTCTTGTCGAGGTTCCACCTAAAATAACATTGATCTCCAACAATTCTTGGTTGGGTTGGCTGGACTCTTCTCCGTCTAGGTCAGCGCGGGTATCCCTCCTTACAAACTGTTGGACACGTAGCCCTTGTCTATCAACCGTTCGATCTCATTCTTCAAGGTATAGCATTGTTCGATATCATGCCTCTTATCTTAGGAGAATATGCAATACTTATTAGAGGTGCGTGTATAGGGAGTGATTTTCATTGGCAGAGGATATTGCACAAATTTATTACCTATAATTATGGTATACACTTGAATGATAATGGTGTTCAATGAAGTGAAAAACCTCTCAAGATATGGCAATCGATCATGGGATGACCTTAAAGATCGAGTTCCGAATAGGGGAACGATTCTACCTAGAAGGTCCTTCAGGTTAACTATCCTTATAAAAACAGGAAGGTTCATGTTGCAATACACTTGCCTTTTCCACTTGTATATGATTGTTCATGACTTGTTTCACCTTAAGCAAACATTTTTAAGGTAAGGCATAAAGGTCTCTCTATAAAGCACGTTCCCTCACCCTATTGATTAAGGCCTTTAAGGCCACTGGTTTAATCAACTCTTTCATTTTAAGTATCTTCTCATCAAACCTCTTCAAATATGCCCTTATGGATTCACCATCTGATTGGGTAACCCCAAAAAGATCTATAGAACTCTTCTTTATAGGTATACTTATCTTGAAATACGCTACCAGTTTAGGTCATAGATCTCTGAATTCTTCAATAGAACCTGATTCCAAGTTGTCATACCAAGCACATGCAGACTCTTTAAAGGTTATAAGGAGTATTTTGCACATTGCGTCATTATCTTGAACTACCAACTCCAAGCTACTATGCATGTTTTGCACATGTTCTCTTAGATCGACAAGACCATCATAGTTATCCAAGCTCATATTTATAGAGATATAGTCTTGAGGAATCCGAGCATTCAATACTTTTCTAGACAAGAGGAAGCCCTGGACATGATGGAGTTGTAGGTAGCTTCTTGGATGTGCTCAAAGGTTGATCACCTTTTGATTTTTTATCTGCTGGGTTCCAGGGTGTGGAATTACTCTGGTGTGGAATAACAAGAGTGGTAATTGTTATCTGTCTCATAATAATGACAGGTAGCACACCTTGAATACCTGTTTTATGCAAAGGTATCACAATGATAAGAGTGATCCCTCTTAGGACTTGAGCCCACAGGGTGATGGATATGGTCCGAGTAATTAGGCCCATGACTATTATGAGCTTGTGCTAAAAGTGATCTTTTTATCTAGTATTAAAAATACTGATAAATCTTGATCCATCACAAGGGATGAGAAAATATTTATTGGGTATAAGAGAATGAGAGGGAGAGAGCACAAACAAAAGCAACTTTGGTTAAAGGGAGGATAGAGAGAGGAGTGTTGGATTTGATAAAACGGGCATGAAGTTGTTTTTGCTCAAATACAATGTTGAAATTGTGGGTAAGGAGATCATTATTTTTTAGGTTTTGAGAAGTGAGGGATGGTGGTGGGAAATAGATAAGGGAATAAGATAGAGAGGAAGAGGACATCATTTCCTTTTCCACTTTTAGTTC
>Ga0325405_1005832_pt1 | contig 12486 bp, 13 predicted proteins | sample PopdelMetagenome_21_FD_205663 | JGI IMG/M metagenome (GOLD analysis project Ga0325405, IMG submission 205663) | Populus deltoides microbial communities from Bellville, Georgia, United States - Xylem-Control-R2 | ecosystem: Host-associated > Plants > Phyllosphere > Stem > Wood/Secondary xylem...
TGAACTACTCTATTTACGACAAGGAGTTCTATGCTTTGATTCGGGCTCTAGAGGTATGGCAGCACTACTTGTTGCCTAAAGAATTTGTTATACATACTGATCATGAATCCTTGAAGTATCTTAAGGGGCAAAGCAAGCTGAATTGCAAACATGCTAAATGGGTGGAGTTTATGGAGTCATTTCCTTATGTCAGTTCCTAAAGAAGCAAAACAAAGCAAGTTGTGAGACAAAAGGTGTAGTGAGCTTATTAGAGTGAAAAACCTTGATTTTTTTTACATGATACATGAGAGGTGTGGGGATATATTTTATGCTACTAACCAAATTTTTCAGATTCAAGGAATTTCTAAAAACGAGTTAGCGACACAAAACGCTGACGTAGCTTTCTAATTGCGAGCCATAGGCTAGCAATTCGAGCTGTTGTCTAGGACGTACAGGGATCTAAAAGATGAGGTGAATTCGATAAAGCAACAGAATAGTGGGGCTGATCGTCGAGGAAATATAGTCCGTATGGCTGTACGGAATGTCAGATCTAATTTTAAAGAGGACTATGATTTTGCATTTGTTGGCCAAGGGATCAGGTCCGGACCAAACAGGGCTAGGAGGAATGTGAATTTCCGTGGCATGGGGAATTATGAAGAAATGGATAGGGTCTTGAACACCATTAAACTGAGAATTTCTAACTTTCAAGGTAAAAACGATCCCGAGGCTTATTTGGAATGGGAGAAAAAGGTAGATTGGATTTTTTATTGCCATAGCTATTCTAAACAAAAAAAAAAGGTGAAACTGGTGATAATTGAGTTTACGGAGTATGCATTGATTTGGTGGGATCAAATTGTAATCAGTAGGAGGAGGAATGGGGAGCGACCCGTTCAAATTTGGGGGGAGATAAAAGTCTTAATGATACGATTTGTGTCGAACCACTATTATAGAGACTTATATCTGAAGTTACAAGGTCTGAATCAAGGTTATAAACAATAGATGAATATCACAAAGAGCTATACATAACAATGATTCGGGCCAATGTTGTTGAGAATAGAGAAGCCACCATGGCTAGATTTCTTAATGGGTTAAATCGAGACATTGCCAATGTGGTTGAGCTCCAACACTATGTGGAGCTAGAGGACATGGTTCACATGGCTACAAAGGTGGAGAGACAACTTAGGAAGGGACATGTTCGGCCAGCGTTTAATCCGGGTTCTTCATCATCTTAGAAGCCAAATTTAAAGAGAGAGGGTACTGTCCAGCCGAGGTCCTTTGTTCCTTCCAGAACTGAAACAGCAAAGGCTAAAATTGATGTCCCTACTAGTGCCAAAGGTAAATCTAAAACTTAACCTAAATGTACTCATGATGTTACATTTTTCAAGTGTCAAGGACATGGATATTATGCTTCAGAGTGTCCAAACAAGAGAATCATGATGATTAGAGATAATGGTGATATGGAAGCTGATTGTGAAGGCAAGCCACCATTGGAGGATAGTGATGGGGATGAGTTAGCATTACCAGTTGAGGAGTTCTTGGTTATAAGGCGAACACTTCAGGTTCAAGTCAAGGAAGATGAAACTAATCAACAAAGGGAGAACATCTTCCATACACATTGTTATGTACAAAGCAAGGTGTGTGGTTTAATTATAGATAGTGGAAGTTGTGTTAATGTTTGTAGTACCATCCTTGTTAGTAAACTAGATTTGTGTACTCTTAAGCATGTTAAACCATATAGATTGCAATGGCTGAATGATAGTGGTGAAGTGAAAATAACTAAACAGGTTGTGGTTCCATTTTCGATTGGGAAATATGTTGGTGAAGTTTTGTGCGACGTGGTACCAATGCAAGCAAGTCACATCTTGTTGGGGAAACCATGGCAATATGAAAGGAAGGCAATTCTTGATGGTGTTAAAAATAGGTATACCATAGTAAAAGATGGTAAAACCATCACTCTTGTACCTCTTACACCCAAACAGGTGTACGATGATCAAATAAAGCTAAAAAGTGAGCATGATGTGTGTTGATTGTCGAGCCATCAACAACATAACGGTAAAGTATAGACAACCCATTCTTAGGCTTGATGACATGCTAGATGAGTTATATGGATCCTGTATTTTCTCCAAAATTTTCTTGAAAAGTGGGTACCATCAAATTAGGATGAAAGAAGGTGATGAGTGGAAAACAACATTTAAGACGAAGCATGGTTTGTATCAATGGTTAGTAATGCCGTTTGGACTTACAAATGCACCTAGTATATTTTTGTGTTTAATGAATCATGTGTTGCGTGCATTCATTGGCAAGTTTGTGGTTGTGTATTTTGATGACATTCTGATATATAGCAAGAACTTAACTCAGCATCTTGATCATTGGTGTAATGTACTTAGTGTGTTGCGTAGTGAGAAATTGTATGTTAATCTTAAAAAATGTGCTTTTTGCATGGAGGAAATTGTGTTTCTTATGTTGTAACTGCACAGGGTATTGAGATGGATGAGGAGAAAGTTAACGCCATCCGGGATTGGCCTACACCCAAATCGGTAAGTGAGGTAAGGAGTTTTCATGGGTTACCTAGTTTTTACAAGCATTTTGTGAAAGATTTCAGTACAATAGCTGCACCCTTGAATGAAGTTATTAAAAAGTCAGTTAGGTTTAAATGGGGGGGGGAGGAACAAGAATTGGCTTTTGTTCTCTTAAAAGAAAAATTATGTTCTACATCTGTTTTAGCTTTACCTGACTTTATAAAAGCATTTGAAATAGAATGTGATGTGTCTGGAATGGGAATAGGTGGTGTGTTGATGCAGGTTCGGAGACCTATTGCATATTTCAGTGAAAAGAAAGTAAAATTAATAGTCATTGAATTCACGGATTACGCATTGATTTGGTGGGATCAGAATGTGATTAGTAGAAGGAGTGGAGAGAGGCCGGTAGCGTCATAGAAGGAGATAAAAGTGTTGATGAGAAGGTGATTTGTGCCTAACCACTATTATAGAGATTTGTATATGAAATTGCAGGGTTTGAATCAAGGTTCTAGGTCCGTGGATGAGTATTTCAAGGAGATGGAGATCACAATGATTCGGGCCAATGTGATTGAGGATAGGGAAGTTACTATGGCTAGATTTTTATATGGGCTGAACAGGGACATTGCGAATGTTGTAGAATTACAAGATTGTGTGGAATTGGAGGACATGGTCCATATGGCAATGAAGGTGGAGAGCCAAATAAAGAGAAGGGATAGTACACATTTTCAGACCAATTCGTCTTCATCTTCCTCAACATGGAGGACGAATCTGAAGAGAGAGGGGGTTGTCCAATAAAAGCCTTATGCAAAGGCTGAACCACCTAAGGCCAAAACGGAATCTCATACGGATGGGAAAGGTAAATCTGAATCTTAACCTACTCGTAATAGAGATATTAAATATTTTAAGTGTTTAGGGAAGGGGCACATTGCATCCCAGTGTCCAAATCGAAGAGTTATGCTTACAAGAGACAATGAGGATGTTGAATCTGAAAGTGACAAATTTAAAAATGAAGAGATGCCAACGTTGGTGGATTGTAGTGATGATGAGATTGCATATCCTGTTGAGGGGAGGCCTTGGTTATAAGGCATGCGTTGAACATACAAATTAAAAAAGATGATGTAGATCAACAACAGGAAAACATATTTCACACTCGATGTCACATCCAAAATAAGGTATGTAGCATGATAATTGATAGAGGTAGTTGTGCTAATGTTGCTAGTGATACTCTTGTGAAGAAATTGAATCTAAGTTATATTAAGCATTCTAGGCCTTATAGATTGCAATAGTTGAATGAATGAGGTAAAGTGAAGGTTAGTAAGCAAGGATTGATTGCGTTTGCTATTAGAAAGTATTCTGATGAGGTTATGTGTGATGTAGTCCCAATACATACTAGTCACTTACTTTTGGGTCATCCATGGCAGTTTGATTGGAATACAATTCATGATGGGTTTAGAAATAGGTTCACTATTGTAAAGGATGGTAAAACCATCACTCTTGTACCTCTTTCTCTAAAACAAGTGTATGATGATCAAATAAAATTTAAAAGGGAGTGATAGGATGGGAAGAGTGAAAATTCACACGAGGACAATGGTGAGAGAAGACCATCAATTTGGCTAAACCTAAATCATTAATTAAACTGGTTGAGAGTGGAGGTAAAACTCGAGGAGTTTTGAAAGTAAGCTTGTGTGATGATAATAGTGTGGAAAAATTAGAGAAACTACCTAATTTCTATGCAAAAAGAGCTCAAATCAGATATGTGTTTTTCACTAAGCCGATGATCTTACTTGTGTATAAGGAGGCTTATTTTAACTTTAACGATCTTGATTCTACTATTCCTAGTGTAGCCCTTTCTTTGTTGCAGGAGTTTAATGATGTATTCCCTGAAAACATCTCTAGTGGATTACCACCATTAAGGCGAATTGAACATCAGATTGACCTTGTACCTGGAGCTTCGATTCCTAATCACCTAGCCTATAGAAGCAACCTAGAGGAGATGAAGGAGCTTCAAAGGTAAGTAGATGATGAAGGGGTATATTCGTGAGAGTATGAGCTCTTATGCTGTGTTAGTGTTACTGGTGCCTAAAAAGGATGGAATATAGAGGATGTGTGTCAACTGTCGTGCCGTCAACAACGTAACAGTAAAGTATCCGCATCCTATTCCTGGGCTTGATGACATGCTAGATGAGTTATATGGATCATGTATTTTTTCTAAAAATGACTTAAAAAGTGGGTACCGTCAGATTAGGAGGAAAGAGGGGTGATTAGTGGAAAATTGCATTTAAGACTAAGCTTGGTTTGTACGAATGGGTTATTCATATCGTTTGGACTTACAAATGCACCTCGTACATTTATGCGTTTAATAAATCATGTATTGCGTGCGTTTATAGGTAAGTTTGTTGTTGTGTATTTTGATGACATTTTGATCTATAGCAAGAACTTAAATTATCATCTTGATCATTCGCGTAATGTACTTAATGTATTGTGTAGTGAGCAATTGTATGCTAATCTTAAGAAGTGTACCTTTTCGCATGGAGAAAATTGTGTTTCTTTGCTATGTCATAACTGCGCAGGGTATCGAGATGGACGAGGAGAAAGTTAGGGCCATCCGAGATTGGCCTACACCAAAATTGGTAAGTGAGGTAAGGAGTTTTCATGGACTTGCTAGTTTCTATAAAAGGTTTGTGAAGGATTTTATTACTATTGTTGCACCTTTAACTGAAATTGTGAAAAAGTCTATTGGATTAAAATGAAATGATGAATAAGATAAGACTTTTAATTTGTTAAAAGATAAACTTTGTTCGACGCCTGTTTTAGCTTTGCCAGACTTTACGTGATGCGAACCTTGTGATCACGTGGTCACGCAACCCACACGCAAAGACACCAATTCCCGGAAAGCCAAGTAAATCAGGTTTGATAGGAATGTGACACAAAGATAACTTGTACCTAGGCACTAGCACTATTGGAAACAGAAACCCCCACCCAACGAATATTGATTTGTGAACGAGAAGTATAGGGATGACGCCACGAAGCCAGTTGTTCTTTGATAAGTTGTTTTCAGTTCTTCAAAGAACCATGGAAAGGAGTTTATCTCACCAAAACACACACACACACACACACAAAGTACGGCAAACAAGAAGTTTTATTAATCTGAATTGCGTAACCTTACATGTATGGTTATGCCCTTATTTATAGTGACTCCAAACTAAAATAAACCCTAATGGACCTCTTATGTGGACTTATATGATGCCCACTTACAATTAAACCCAAATAATATAAATAAACCCTAAACTAAGAAGAAAATAATAATAAAAATAATAAATCTGAATTTCATATCCGAAATATAGTAGGATCAGATTTGTTGCCCTTTAGAAGTCCCATATAAGCTAGGAGAATCAAATATGAAGGTAGAATTAATTCTGAAATCTTCTTTCCTTTTTTTGTAGTTAGGATGAATAAGGAATCCTTATAACAAAGGATTCTGAAATAATTATGTATCCTTGCCACACTTGGAAACTTTGTTGTAGCCCATTAAAGATCTTTGTAGAATTAGGAGATTTTTAAAATAAGCTGCCACATCCTTTAAGGAAAAGAATCCTAGCCAAATAGGAAGTTCACGAGCCAAAAGGAAGTAAATAACAAAAATCATACAATCTTTGTTGACCCATGTTGTGATGCTTTCCCTAACTCCAATTGACCTGAAATTTTAAACCAAGGTATGAAAACATGTCAGGAGACTTCATGTAAAATTTCAACTCGATCCAACAGTCGGATTGAGAATTATGACTATTGTCGTAAAACTGGATAGTTGCACATTTTATGTCAAAATCTGAATTTGTCCTTTCCTGGATCGTATCAGAGGGGATGATGAGGATCAGCCCAACACCAAGTATAATCATGTCAATGACCCATTGAAGGTGCCTATTGGGCCAATTACAAGAGCCACGGCAAAGAAGCTTAAAGAAGCATTGAATGGGCTAGTTCATAACATTTGGAGCAAGATGGACCTAGAGGGGTTTGGGAAATTTAAGGAGCGTGAAGGGCAGCTTTTAATTCATCTAATTCAGGTCCAAGAAGAGCCCAAGTCATGTGGAACAACGGGCTGATGTGTCCGGCCCCATACCAGCCTTGTTAGGCTTGTTTTTTTTCAAATGCTACAAGGATAGAAAGTCAGCAATTTATTCTCGTAATTAAGTAAGGAAGTTAGCCAGATCTTGTTTCTAAAGAGGTGAGGATTATTTAATATTTTTCCTAACCTAGAAAGGAAAGTAATTAAATCAGCAACAAATGAGGAAATTTGTTTTTTTTATTTGTCCAAGTTAAACAAGGAAATCTAAGCTAATCAAGGACATCAAAGGGGGCAGCAACACAAATTTTTCAAATTAGATTTCTCCTAGTTTATTTGGGACTTCTTAAGAGTGACAATTCTAGCATATTTAGGATGGTAATTTTTGGATTTTTATTATTTTCTTTTTTAGTCTTTGGGTTATTATTACTTATTTGGGTCAATTGTAAGTGGGTTTCATATAAGTCCACCTAAGGGGGGTCTATTAGGGTTTCTTTAAGTCTAGAGTCTGTATAAATAAAGGCATAACCAAACATGTAAGGGCTACGCAATTCAGATTAATAAAACTTCTTATTTGTCGTACTTGTTGTTGGTTGGTGGGATAATCTCCCTTCCTTGGCTCTCTAAAGAACTGAAAATGACATATCAAAGAACAAATGACTTCGTGGGATCATCCTTATAGTTCTCATTCGTGAATCAATATTCGTTGGGTGGGGCTTTTTCGTTTCCAATAAGCCTACGCAATTTTAAAATCACCATGTCGAATGGCCTGTTCTCCTCGGTCGGAATAGGCGAGTAAATTCCTTCCCTTAAAACCGTTCTTGAGAGTTTCCTAACTCATATGGCTCGACAGTCAATTCTTTTGATGTGCCATTTTATTTTATTTTATTTTTCGAGTTAATCAAAAGAGGTTAATTACATGAGTTTCAAACTTGAAGTTTGATTTTATTAATTATTATTTTGGTGCCTAGATACAAGTTATCTTTGTGTCACATTCTTATCAAACCTGATTTACTTGGCTTTCCAGGAATTGGTATCTTTGCGTGTGGGTTGCGTGATCATGAGGTTCGCATCAATATGACATCTAAAGGATTTACTGAGTATGATATAATCTGAGAAGATAGTTGATTGAGAGGTTAACAAGTAAGTTAGCCAAAATTATGGGTGTCCAGTTGGGACATCCAGAATAAGGGTTATTCGAGATGGAAGAATAACCATAAATATACTTTGGGTGTCTAGTTGGGACAACAAGGTTAAGGGTTATTCAAGTTAAAAGAATGACCAAAAATATATTTTGGGTGTCCATTTGGGACAACTAGATTAAAGGTCATTTATGAGGGAAGAATAACAGGATATTAATTATGTACAATTATGTACATCTAATTGGGACACTAAATTAGAGGTATTTCATGATTGATGGACAATTGGAGATTTAAAAGAAATATTATATTGTTTTTGATATAGTAAAGACATAAAGTTAATCATGATTAATAATTGAGTAAGAGTACCAAATGGATAGGATTTCTAAAAGAAAACTCTTTGAAATATATATTTTTTTTTTTGGTAAGTTGACGTATGTATTAAAAGAAGAAGATACAAACATTATAAGGGGCATACCCCAGATTTACAATGATAACAGAAACATAAAACAACAGATGGCTACAGGCTAGCCACCGACCCTAAAACTGAAACCTCACTAGATTCGTGAGGGAACCAATACAACCAGCTAACTAACAAATTAAGAATCTATGAAACTCTTTGAAATATTTATTCTTAAGGTTAATTCTTATTATTTTGCTTAGTTATTTTAGGTACTTCATAATCTCAACAAGGATAGTCTTCCATAACTATTTTTTTTTCATCTAAGTGGGTATTGTACAAGCACTAGACCGTAGTCTTATATACGAAAACAAAAGTGGATTGCCCTTTGGTTGTGTTGGAAAATTCAAACTTTTGTATGTAAGATGCATGTTAAAGACTTTTAATCAATGTATGAAAGTAGTATTATATGAAAGACACATGTATGTTTCGTATAGTATTGTTTGTGAATTTTAAGTCATATTAATTAGCAAAAAAAAAAAAGAATTAATCTGAGGAGTGGATTGATAAAAAGTTCTGGATGAGTAGACTTTTGATGATAATTGAGTTGCGAATTTAAGAGACATTATCGATAACATGAGAAGGCAAAGATGCAAGGGAGACTCTACTGAGGATTTTTTAAAAAAAAAAATTATTCACGGAAATCTAAATTAATGAACCATTAACCGGTGAATTATAAGGATAATCAACTAAAAAAAATTTAGATTTCTCCCCAAGAAGTGGGGGTGTTACAAAAATTACTTAATTGCTCTTGGAATCAAAAAAATTTAAGTTGGTGTTAAGGGGCGCTTATGTCTTTTTTATTTCAAATACACAGCAAAATATCTAAATTACCCCTAAAAGGTTCGTTCTTATTCACTAATGGTTAGGGGTATTTTGATTTTTTTTTTCATTTTGTTTTTTTGTAGTAATATGTTGGTGGACGGGCTTTGGTGAAATTTTGATTTTTAATGATAGTAAAATTACATTACTACCTTCGGGATAAAAAAATCTAAAGCTTCCTTACAAGGGTTTTTTAATGAGGATCAGCCCAACACAAAACTTTATCATGCCAAAGATCCATTGAAGATTCCAAATCGGCTAATTACAAGAGCTAAGGCAAAGAAGCTTAAAGAGACATTGTATAGAATTGTTCAGAACATATAGGGCAAGATGAACCTAGAGGAGCTTGGGATGCCTAGGGAGCATGAAAGATAGCCTCTAACTCATCTAATCCAAGTCCAAGATGAGACCAATTCATGTGGACCAAGGGGGTGATGTGTCCGACCCCATAACAACCTTGTTAGACTTATTTTTCCTAATGTTACAAGGATAGAAAGTCAACAATTTATTCTCCTAAATAAGCAAGAAAAGTAATTAAATTAGCAACAAGGGGGGAAATTAGCTTTATTATCTGTCCAAGTTATACAAGGAAATCCAAGCTAAACAAGGAACTAAAGGGGCAGCAAATCAGGTTAGAATTTTCCTAGTCTACAAAAGACTTATAATGGTGGCAACTACTCATATGAATGCAAGAAAGGGTTTTTTTCAGCTATAACAAAATTATAAACTAGGGAAATCAAATTATTTAACTTTTATTTTCTATCTTATATGCGGCAACAATACCAGGTTTTGTGTTATTTTTATTTCTTTATGTTTTGGGTTTGATTGTAAGTGGACCTCATATTAGTCCATATAAGAGGTCCATTAGGGTTTATTTCAGTATAGAGTCAGTAAAAATAAAGCCATAATCAGACATGTAAGGTTACGTAATCTTAAGATTAATAAGACTTCTTTGTCACACCTTGTTGTATGAGTTGGTGAGATATTCTCACTTCCTTAGTTCTTTAAAGAATTGAAACAACTTATCAATAAATAACTGACTTTGTGGCGTCATTCGTATACTTCTCATTCGCGAATTGATATTCATTAGGTGAGGGTTTCCTTTTCCATTAGTGTTGGTACCTACGTACAAGTTATCTTTGTGTCGCACTCCTATCAAACCTGGTTTACTTGGCTTTTCCGGGAATTGATGTTTTTGTATGTGGGTTGCTTGACCACGTGTTCAAGAGGTTCACATCACTTTTCCATCTTTTGATCTTGGTTTTTGTTATTCTCAAGAAAGCTAAAGAAAAAGATGATGGCACATGAATAGCACACGCAGCGAGTAGATGTTGTTCGTGCCCTTCAAGCAATAACATGCAACGATCAAATTCTACCTTCAAAGGTGGTGTTGGAAGTGCGTCGATGTCCTCTACATAGTGGTGTGGTGCATGTGTGGGGCAAAGCTCTGGTTGGGCCCTAGTGGATTTTTTTCTTTTACTCCATCTTTTCTCTTTTCTCTTTACCAAAGTACTAGTGTGTCATATCATTTATTTTTTATATCCAATTTAGTTCATATTTTTTTTATTACTGTGTGTTTTGTTTTTTCATCTTATTTTGATTGATTTTTTCCTTCAATTTTATTCTTGTCATTTAGTTTAATTTGATTTTTCATGTCAAATTTGATCCTTATTCTTTTGATCTTTTTTTACCCTTTTACTAATTAAGTTTTGTTTTCAATTTCATCCCTAAGCATTTGATTTTAAATTATTTTTTTATCGAATTTAATCCCCATTCTTTTTATTGTTTTTTGTCTTATTTTATTACATTTTTTTCAATTTAATCCCCTGGCTTTTTTTAGAGAGATTTTCTTTATTGTTTTTTTTCCTCTTTTATAGGGTTAGTCTTGGCCTCGTAAGGTTATAAATTTCAAAAGTTAACGCATGTTAAATTTGGTTTTTTCAGGTCCTTTTATAAAATAAAATTTATTTATTTTCAATTTCATCCTTTAAAATTTAATTTTTTTAATTGAACTTTTTTTTTCACTTTATTATATGCGGCGGGTTATCTCGATCCTAGGTTAACTCGGATTTTTTCTATTGTTTGTTTTAATTTAGTTTCATCGATAAACTTTTTTTTTTATTAAGAATCTTGCTTCTTTGTATTCTGGGCTTGCCTTTTATTGTGGTTAATCTCGGTCTCACAATCATGGTTAAGGGTTTCGAAGGTTAGCGCAAGCAGACTTTGGTCCTTTTTTTGTCCTTTTCAAAATTTGTTTTTTTTTAATTTCACCCTGCAACATATATTTTATTAGGAATTGATTTTCGTGCCTCTTTTTTTTTCACTTTCCTCTCTGTAGGTTTGTCCTAATCATGTGCCCATAGTAGCGAGGTTATTGAGTTGACCCATTTGTTTTCATTATTTTTAAAAAATTATTTTTTTCCAGTTTTTTCATTTAATAGTAGGTTGTTTAATAGTTAAGTTTCATAGTTTTGTTCAATTTGGTTTCGTTGATGACTTTTTCTTTCTTTTAATTGGTACGGATAATCATTTAATTGAACAAAAATCTTATTTTGAGAAACAAAGTTACTTGACACAATTAAGTGTGTAGCCCATTTGACAAGAAAAAATATTTTAATCTTAGTTATCTCTTAATCAAATATCAATTTATTTAATTATATACGTGTATAGCATTTTGATTTGTGATTAAGAATCTTTTATATTCAAAAATAGTTAAAAAACCTGTATATTCTTTTTTCTGTTGAAAAATAAACTATCTGACCTGCTGTGAAACATGGGTCATTTAGCTAGTTGGATATTTGTAATGTGTTATTAAAAATATATAACATTTATTAATATTATTTTTTTTTAAATGAATATAAATAATTATTTTATTTTTATTACTTTTTTTTATCTATTATATCTAGTTTTAGTGGCCATGTAAAAGATAAAAGAAAGGGAACAGAAGTTAGAGAAATTTATAAATTTTTTAATATTTTTCATTTCTAAAATTGTTTTTAAAAAATATATTATGGAAAAGAGTTACCCAAGGAAATGAACCAGGGCGCCGGGCTCACACATCCTTGGACACGAGCCCGTACATGCACGGTGACACCAAGCTCAGCCACATAAGGAAAAAAAATAAAAAAATGAGAAGGGAAGGCTTCGTACGATGCGTCCATTGGTTTCCTCTACTCGTCGGATTCCAGTAAAATAGTAAAATACAACCCTGGAAGAAAAAAAATGGATTGCAAGCATACATAATTTTTAATTTTTGTAGTTTAAAACAATAAAATAATATTTGTTTAAGTTCTTTTATTTTATTCCAAGGGAGCGTTTATTATGTATATTTTTAGATATTCTCTTGTAAATGTGATATTTGTGTTTAGTGGAAAGTGAAATTTTTTAATAACATCATTGAAAATTAATGAGAACTTAAAATATCTAATTTCACAAATATATTATTTACTTAAAACAGAATTTAAGAAATTGGCGTCATGTAGTGTATCCTTAAAATAATTTAAA
>Ga0325405_1005838_pt1 | contig 12483 bp, 3 predicted proteins | sample PopdelMetagenome_21_FD_205663 | JGI IMG/M metagenome (GOLD analysis project Ga0325405, IMG submission 205663) | Populus deltoides microbial communities from Bellville, Georgia, United States - Xylem-Control-R2 | ecosystem: Host-associated > Plants > Phyllosphere > Stem > Wood/Secondary xylem...
ATAATTAAATTAATATAAATCAACACTCCATGATACTCAAAACTAAGTTGCTTAGAAAAAAAGAAGAAGAAAATCAACTTAAACAAATTTGTAACAAATAAATAACATAAAAAAACAACAACAACAAATAAATAAATAAATCAACTAAAAATAATTTCATATATGAAAAAAATGAAGTTGCGATTACTAAAAAATTAAAAATCCTATAAATAAATCAACTAAAAATCAATCTCATATGAAAAAAAAATCCTACAACAACATTCAAATAATTATTAAGAACAGAAAATTTTAAAAATAAAATAGGAAAACAAATATAATGAAAAAAAACACAAAAAAAGAAGAAAAAATAAAAAAATAAAAATCTTACCTTAATGCAGTTGCGAGTAAAACTGAGAAGAGAAAAGAAAAACAAATTCATAAAATATGTTAATTAAAAAAATTGAGAAGAGAAAAGAAGAAAAGAGAAGAAAACATACCTAGGCGTGGAAGAGAAGAGAAAGAGTTCAGAAGAGAAAATAAGAGAAAGAAAAAAAGGGATATTGATGTTTTTTACATAGGAAGAAGAAGAAGAAAAAAAGGCTCATCTGTTGTGAAATGAGAGATTCTAGTCTTTTTATTAGGGTATTTTACCGACAGTTTTATTGACAAATAATTAAATATTAATATTTTTATTCATTCCGTCGGTGATTTCATTTGTAATATTTAATTTAAATTTTTAATTTAATAAAAAATTTTCAAAAACCATCAAATATCACCGACGACTTTTCAATTCGTCGATGATTCCATCTGTAATATTTAATTTAAATATTCAAGTTAATTGAAAATTTTCAAAAAACCCTCCAAAGAACACCGATGATTTTTCAATCCGTCAGTGATTTTATTTATAAAGAACAGTAATTAATAGTGCAATTAAAAAGTGAACAGTTCCAGAGCTCTCTGAAAAATACCAACGGAATTTTTTTTCGGTAATTCTGTTGGTATAAATGACACGTTATCATACTTTTTGGCTTTGTTTTAATTCTTTTTTTTCACTGTAATTCTTTCGGTATATACTAAGAAAATATTCTCGACAATAAAATTCACTATAATTTACTAACGGAAATATTTTGTCAGTATTTTCGTTTGTATTTATTAATTTTCTGATAGTGCAGCTAGTATACCCTAACCCAAATACTACTAAAAAGGAGGTTCAATTTACATAACTATTAACGTGTCTCAAACGAGTTAGTCAAATTTCTTATTAAATAAAATAAAACCATTTCCATTAAACTTCATCTTCCAACTAAAATCTTCAAGATAATTTGGTCAAGATTTGACAAAATGTTTATCTCAGGATGTATACGGATACTTCAAAATAGGTAAAATTAACGTGTACACAAAGCCTTTCGTGCACTTTATTATTACTTGCAACTTCTTACGTGGGAATCTTCAGAGCATGGTTGAAAGCAATGGGCTTAATCAGATCATGAACTAAAACGACAATTGTGTTCATATATAGGCAGAAGAAGGTGTGTGAAAGCAGAATAGCAGCAGTGCTGTAAACGTATTTGTTGGAGAAAAGAAGAAAAACCTGTAAAAGGTGGAAGACTGCACAGACATTAATTTTTCCGAAGTCTTAGAAAAGACGGTCAGCAAAAGATAACATGAAGAGAAATGAATGAATGGATCTAACTTCTTAATCCCTCCATTTCCGTGTATCCTGCCGGTCCACATTGTTGATTATCGAGATGTCAACTTCATTTGAAACTATTTTGGTCTGAACGACCAAAACATCATTGCTTAAATTGAATTTCTTTGTTGCTAATAATTAATCCAATTTAATTTAATTTAATTTAATTTAATTTAAGACAAGATCGTGTACATCGTGGGGTTCATTGAAAACATGGAGAAAAGAACCTAGCTCTAGGCTAAATGCCAAGTATTAAGGTTGATTAAATTTGCTCTATCCCATGCGTAACTATACTTGGTTAGGTTGATAAGTTTGAGAGTTGAAAGAGTTTGTCATATTTGAGCTTGTTGAAGCTGTGAAGGGTCTGATATTCGGTGCCTGGCGAGAAGTAGAAGACATTATTTATAATGGAATGTATTACTGCAGTGATTGTTTTTAAAGTATTTTTTATTTAGAAATATATTAAAATAATATTTTAACCATTAAATAAAAACATTAATTTTTTAAAAAATAAATTTTAGCCGCTAAATAAAAAGTAGGCAATACCACCTTTACGAGTACTAGGTAATCATACACGTATTAGTTTCCTAGTAAAGGAGAGCACACCTTTCCCTCTGGTGCCATTCCTTTCCAATGTATACTCATTGATCGAGTCAGCAGCATTTACCACAATACAATTAAGTCAATCCCTTCCGATCCCACTTCGAAACCAACCTCAAATTTGGGAAATTTGGGAAAAACGAAAATGATAGTTTTATGCTGAAAGCAAATGTAATTGGTTAAAACCCTAGCAATGGCAGACCAAGAGTAGTGGGGTTATTTTCATCCTCCTGTGCTCCGCATCCAAAGATGGACTTGAAATGAAAATCTCTCCCCTTTCGAAGAAAAAGACTCAACATACGCGTCTTTAAGCCCATGATCTTGTACACTTTTTCTCCATTATTCAACTTTTAATGGCTTGATTAGAGCTTTTATGGAGTCGTGATCTTGAGAAAATGGGAATAAAATAGATAACGGTGGACATGAAACTACAACATCAATTGCCTAACTCTAAAAAGAACAAAGTTAATTTGTGTCTCTCTCTTTTCTTTTCTTTTTCAAATTAACAATATGTCAACGATTGCGACAACGGGCATGGGCTGGTAAAAGTAGGAGCATACCCCGCCACTCCCGCTGCTACCATGGAAATATGTGCCGCTCATGACAAGACATGTTGTGTTAGAAATTTTTAATTTGAGATTTATAAAATAAGAATACAATTTACATAGCCGACATCGCCACAAAAAAAAAAAGCAAGATAAATTAAAGAACTAAAATAGCATTTTTAAATTGAAAAGCTATTGCAATTGATTGGTCAAAAGATTTAAAGTTTATTTAATGTATTTTTATACAAATAGAAGGTTTTAATTGGAATTCTATTAATTAGATATTATTAATAAATAGTTGTATCAACACTAATTAAATATATTAAAATATAACTGATTTTTCTAAATGGTTTTTTTTATTGGAGTGCATGTATAAAAAAAAATTACTTACATTATTCTAAAAATTATATTACCAATTTGACTTTTTAAATAGCTTAGCCTTAAAGATGCTTTAATAAATTAATCTTCAACCTCTAAAATATTGTGTGTCTTTCTCTAATAACACATTTAATTCTTGTAAGAGCTTGTTTGAGAGTGTAATAAAAATTATTTTTTAAAATATTTTTTATTTATAAATATATTAACATAATATTTTTTATTTTTTTAATTTATTTTTAATATCAACATATCAAAAAAATAAAAAAAAACTTTTTAAAAAATAATTTAAAGCTAAAAAACCTCAAAAATTTTTATAAATATGGTTGAAACACAATTCCCTAGCAGACCTTAGTCTTGTTAAATTAAAAAGAAACAAAAATACATTGGGGGTACTTAACTTGGTTTTAAGAAAACTTGGCTTCCCCATTATCTCTCAGTGTTTTGACTCCTACCAAAAAAAAATAATAAAAAGATAATTAATTAAGATTTAATTTTAATTTATAAATTCAAGTTTGAAAATATACCTACTATCATAACCAAAAAAAAAAATCATTCCAACTTTGAATGGTATTATGCATGCATGCATAAAAATCCCTTCTTTTATTTTCCTTTTCTTTTGGTGCTTCATCTAAAAATCTTAAATTGACGAGAATTTGGTCTCTCTTTTATGAAAATTATTTTATTTTTCTATGTCTTATGATGCATGTGCTGGGCACGTCATTTTTATTTATTTATTCCTGTTAAAGGTATGCTGGATATGAGAGATTTCAAAGATTAAAGACTTATTACTTAAATCCGATGTTTATCAGGGACTGATTTGTAGTTATCCCTTTTATTTGCACAGTCTTAGCACTGTTACCCATGAAATGATGACATTTGTCCACGTTGATTGTAGCGTTTACTTAACGCCAATATACCTGTCTGTGGTGTGCGAGTCCACAGGTGTTGCCGGTGCAGGCGTGAAGACTGAAGACTTCCACCTCACCGGCAGCCGCCTCACTTCTGCGAGTAGCATCTTTTTGTTTTTGTTTTTCTCTTCGTCGACTCTCTGTATCGTGGATTTCTTTGACTCTTTGTTTCACACCTTTTAATACGTTTTTAATGAGATAAGTTAAATTGCTTATTTATATGATATAAATGAAGAAAAAACTATATTTTTTTATTTTTAATTTGTTTAAAATTTAAGAAAATTTTTCTATTTTGAAAAAAAATATTTTCATCTTATCAAATTTAAGGTAAGTTAAATTATTTTATTTTCGACCCGACCTCACCGGGTTAATTGGAAATCTTTGGCTTTACCGTAAACCTGACCAAAAATCCTGTTTGACCTGAAAAACAACTCAAAAATAAAATTAAAGTAAAAATAAAAACAAATTAAACACTTAAAAAACACAAAAACTCAAAAATTCTAGAACAAAATAGATCAAACAAAAAAAAAATAAAGAACACCCGAATAAACATAGTAACGTGAACTCAAATTCATACTAGATTTCATGAAATCAAAATCACAAAAAAGTTGTAAATCATTGAAGGATCAAGAATTAATGGTTCATTCACTTTGACTTCGATAAATCATCACAATTTGGTGAAAATGGGTTTCGATTCAAAACCGAAACCTTATGATTAAAAATCATTATAAACATGTTATTAGTGCAGATAAACACTAAATTATTTGTTATTCATACATAAAAAAGGATTCCATGCAAAGAAATGGACCAAATGTGGTCTGAATCTAGAAGCTAAGGCAATGTTCTTTCCAAGAACATAAAAGAACATGCCTAGAAAGTTTCCAACAAAGGCAGCCTCTGTCAAGCCCAAAAAAATGATATTTAATCTAAAAAAGTAACATAATACATCAAACAATTAAAATGAAGCATGAGATACCGGACTTATAAACTAACAACTTAAAACAGCCTATATGTTCATGTAACATGGATTCAAAACTAGTTTTCTGCAACTATTTTTGTGTATGAACATGCTCAATAAACTAAGGATAAACAGTCTTGCATTAACATGCATAACTTAAACTAAACCAAAGCTAAAACAACATTTATATATCAAAAAAAAAAAACTTAAACATAAACTTTAATACATTAAAAATATAAAAACAAACTTTAAAATAACTTCCTTAAACAGAAATCAAAGCAACAAAGAGGGTAAATGCAACATTGCTTGCTAAGCATTCAAACCTCTTTTTATGCTTCTAAACATAAACATAAACAAAATAAATAACAAAAACAACAAAAGCAGCTCACAAATGACCTACTTTTGGTCTGTAATGTATATTTGGAACAACTATTCTCTCTTGGCTTTTCTTTAAAAAATTTTGTCTCTCACAAGCTTACAAAACTTAAGAAAACTTGATTTTTACTCTTTGACCTCTAACTTTATATTTCTTATTGTTATTACTTTTATTTTTCTTATCTTTTTTTCTTTCCCTCTTTTCTGTTCTAGCCCCTAAGCATGTTTGATAAAGGGTATTTATAGGGTTTTAAAAAGTCTTGAATCCATTCCTAACCTCTTGATCTTAAGACGAGTGTTATGAATCCTTGATAAGGACCTGTTGAGGAGCCTTTATCTGTGACACATGAAAATAAAATTGTTTTTTGCTACATAGTTGCATTGTCGGGACTGACTGAGTTGCCCATTTTCAAGGCTTCGTCGGAGTAATTTTAACGTCATCATCATCTAAGACCACCTGAATTTGGTAGAAGAGGTGCACACCTTTCATTTGGATCCTTTTTTACTCAATTTAGAGGTCTGCAATTCCACATCTATTCGTTCAAAGGAGCCAACCTGATTAGCCCCAAATATGAAAATTGAGTGATAACTGAACAAGGACAAGATGTTAGGAACTTTTATGGAACAAATGGGATGTAAACGTCTAATTTCATGGAAATAGGGTTATAGAGAAGATATTCCCCTTCTTTTTGTAAAAAAAACCTCAAGCTATTTAAAGGTCTAAACTCTAGAAGGACCTCTTGGAAGATGCAACCTAATCATCGTAAACTGCCAAAGAAGAAAATGAACAAAGGTTGAATGACGTGTCGTCTAGGTTAAAACCATGAAAGTTAGGGTTTTTAATTTGGAATTTGACAAAGTTTCTATTTAGTCCTTGATCTTCCAATTGCAGCACGTGTACCCTTAATTGACATAAAAAAGCTTTATAATTGCATACAATTTAACCCCCACTAAACTCAAATATCAGCCTTTAAATTAGCCGTTTTTTTCACTGTGATCATTGGTTTTGAATTTGTGCATTTTGACCCTCAATTGACCTACAAACTTTCATCTTTTTTTTATTTGGCCCTGATTTGGTCAATTTCAGTCTCTATATACACGTGCATTTTTCAATTTGATCATTGGTTTTGAATTGCTTCAATCAAGTCCTTATTTTGCCCATCAAACTTCAATATTTATGTAATTAAGCCCCTGATCTGATGAAATTAACTCCTAAAAATTATAATTCAACCCTCAAACTTTAATTTCTTCCAATTAATGCCTAAATTGACTTTTGAAAATCAATTTTTCTTACAATTAAGCCCTCAATAAATTCAAATAAACCTTGAAAAAATCTAATTGAGTCCTTAAATATCTAGTTTTGATTTTCCTCTTCGAATTGAATTTTCTTTATTAATAGAGCCTTAATCAATCAAAAATACATAATCAAATTTTTTTTAATCTTATATATTTGATCTTCCCCAGCCAGTCTTCAGTAATTTTCTAGGTGTCTTGATAACTATTATATCCTTTTTTATTTTCTTCTAATATTTTTTTATTTTTTGTATTTTCTCTTTTCCCTTTTTTAATTTTTATTTTTATGGGGTCCCAAAAATAGGCAATAATAGACTTTATATCAATAATGAAAATAGTAGCATTCAATACTAAGTGTTTATAATATTATATCTACAACTTACATGTCTAAACTTACCATTTATAAATATTATTTTATTACCTTCCAGTTGATAATTGATCGTCACAGGAGACTCAAATTGTTCGCATTGGCTTTGGCCAACATAAAATATCTTTTAAGAAATTTTAAAGTCACTTAACTTCCTCCACAGCTTTATCTAAAGTTATAAGCTTTGATTTCATCATGAATCTACAAAAGTATGTTGTTTTAAGGGATTTCTAAGATGCAACAACTTCATCGAGTCTAAAGACATATTCAATAGTAGATTTTAAATTCTAAGTATCAGATATTTAATTAACATTATCATACCTTTTCAGTACCGTTTGGTATCCAATACAAAGTAACTCATAGTTTAAGGTGTATCTCAAATATTTGAGTACTTTGTTAATTTCTTTCTAATGTTCCATACTTAGAATATTATTAATATACATCAAGCTCTTAATTATTCAAGAATGTTCCAATTGGTAATTCTCTCATATTTGTTTATGAATAGATGTACATTTATGTCCATTGATGTTATAAAAGAGCTATTGTTATATTTAGAAAACGTTCAGAGAAAATTCTCAAAATAATGAGATATGGACAACACTAATCCATTAGATGATTTATAAATTTTCATTCCTAGTATAATATTTGCAACATCCAAGTCTTCTATGTCAAACTTATTATTTAATATTTTTGATAGACATGACCATGTACTCATTTTACCCAAAATTAGTATGTCATTCACATAAAGATATACAATGACATAACCTTTATTTTATATTTTTTAAATAAACATATTTATCAACCTCATTGTTTTTAAACTCATTTGACAACATAATATTGTCAAATTTTTCATGTCATTGTTTAGACACTTGTTTCAAACCTTATAATGACTTGACAAGTTTATAGATTTTTTTTTCTTACTCTTTAACAACAAACCCTTTAAATTGTTCTATTTATACCTTTTTGTCAAGGTCATTTAAGAAAGATGTTTTTATATTCATTTAAGGAATTTCTAACTTGTTAATAGCTATGACAACTATTAACATATGTATGAAAGTTCGTCAATGTCATTTTATTGTTTGAGATCCTTTGACAATAACTCTTGCTTTGTAGTTATCAACAGTTCTATTAGATTTTATCTTTTTCTTGAAAATCTATTTATGGTCTAATGATTTATTTTTAGATGAAAGATCTACTGGCTTTTATGTATAATTGTGTATAATGGATTCAATTTTACTATTGACTGACTCTTTCTAATGTGAAGCTTTAGAACATGACATTGTCTCTTAGTAATTTCAAGATTTATTTTCTAACAAGTTGGAAAATCAAAATCAGATGTTTTGACCTTTTACTCCTTCTTAGCTCAATTTTATCATCCTTTATTTGATGATGAATACTTGAGCTTGTCTTATTTGTCCTCTTAAGTGAATGAATTTTTATGTATCCTTAAAAGTAAACATATTTTTAAATAATATAACATTATTAAATTCTCAATACTTGACTTATGTACAAGAAATTAATATGCACTACTATTATAAACATATTATATAAATACGCAATCTAAAATTTTATGTTATATTTTGACCTTTTATAGATAAGGTATTGCCACTTTTTCAAGATAGTTTTCACATTTTGATGTATTTGTAAGATGTTTTTCTACCTTTTCACAACTTATATGATATCATTTTCTAACTTCTTATAAGGTATTTTATTAAATATATAATCAACAACTAAATTAACTCCCCCTATAAGTTCTAAGTTACTCTCGAACTTATCAACATAATAGTTATTTTTTTTTAGAATTTGATTTATATATTCAACAATGTCATTTTATTAAAGTTAATAAGGAGTTGTGGTTTGGTAGATAATACTATTTTAAGAACAGAATTCACCAAAAGATGTTTCATATTCTCCTTCTCAATTGTTTCTTATTATTTTAATTATTTTGTTAAGTTGGTTTTCAACTTCATATTCTAATATTTAACATTTTAAATCTTTTCTTCTTAAAAAGACAGGTTTAATAATACATAGGGCAATTATCTATAAAAGTAATATAATTTTTTTCTACCTCTAGTTTGTTTAAATTTTAAATCATCAATATTCAATTGAATTAAATCTCAAAATTCACTAGTTTTTTCAATTATTTTAAAAGAAGACTTCGTAAACTTTGATTATTCACAAACTTCACATATATGGTTTTAAAAAAATTGATAATAATTCAAGATTAATTAATATTTATATAAAATTATAACTCACATGTCCTGACCTATCATATCACATATCATAAAACTCAAACAAGTAAGGATAAAAGACATTCTTATTATTAATAATCTCATCCTTCATTATAATAATTATTATATTCATTTTAAAGTGACCATCACAAAGATACTATTTTTCTTTAATCATTCCATTTTTAGTGAGTATAATTTTATAACTTTCAAAGAACATGTTGAAATCATTTTTGATAAAAAAAAAAATGAGTGAGACACTAAGTTATTTCTAATGTACATTAAAGCTTTCTAGATACCATCTTCATTATCACCTTTCCAATACCAGTACCTTTGAGATTGATGAATTTTTCAAGTACAAATGTTTATTATCTATCTTATTATAAGTGCAAATCATCGTTTCTTGATCTAAATGTACTTTATAACACCAATATCAACTCACTAATGCTCAATATTATTGATTAGGTAGACTTTAAAGATTATTGTAGAAATCTCATCTTTGACACTTAATTTGATAGATTATCAACCTTAGTGGGATTGACTTGAACAATCTTTTCTTTCATAAGGTTGTCTTGTTAAGTCTTATTTATGCAATCATAGCCTTAGTGTCGAGTCTTACTACAAATGAATCGTTTGCTATTTAATTTTTTTACAATGCCCTTTCCCTTCACGACAAGGTTTTTTTTTTTATTATTATGGTTCTTTTCCACATGTTCAATAATGTTTTTTTAGGGCTAATTATCCTTTCAGATAAAATTTTTCCTTTATCCTTAACTTTAGAATGAGATCTTCAACTTTTATCTCCTTTCACTTATACTTAAGATAGTTTTTGAAGTCTTTTCAAGATGGTGGCAATTTCTTGATAATTACAACCATATCCCTTCATCAATAATATTATGCAAGATGAGTTCAAACTTTTGAGCCTAGCTTATTAATCGACCATCTTGAAGTCAAGAAATTTATCGACTGTGAACTTTTTTATATTAGTATCTTCAACTTAGTAATTTCAACTCAAAGCTTTCCATAATGTTTTTCCTCTCATGATTGAACTATACACATTATATGGTGTGTTATCCAAATCATTCAAGATATAGTTCTTTCACACAAAATTATTATGTATCCATCCATGTATCCCAAACTACCATGATAGTTGGATCATATTCATTATCTAACAATTTTGGCGCATCTTTAGATAAGAACTTCATCAAGTTCATATTAGATAAAACAACATTAATTATTGCCACCTTTAAAGTTCAAAGAATTGGACTTTTCAGGTTCTTCGCCATGCACTATAGAAGGTGATATGAGAGAATCCTCTCTATCAAAATAGTACTGGTCGTAACATTTATCGAAGCAATATTAGCTATCATAACCATCTCTTAGGTAAAAAACATGATAATATTTTTTTTTCTAAAAATAACAGCTAAATATACATGATTAGAACTTTGGCTTAAAATATAAAAATAAAAAATTATTGTATAAAAATTATAAACTATTTAACTACTGACTGAATTAAATTAAATAATCAAACAAGTAATAAATACATTTAGCCTTAAAATGTGTCAAATTGTTTAGTTTAATTAACAACATGCAAAAGTTGCTTCACTAGCATAATTAATAGAATTATAAAAACATATAACAAAATCTATTTAAACTTAGTATGCATGGAAGAACATGGCTGGTCAATCATGGTCAATTATTGCCATTCTTGGTCTATTATAGTCTATCAATCATGGTCAATTAATATTAATCTTCATCTACTACAATTAATCTATCATGGTTGATTTTGTTGGAAAATAATGTTAACACTTTCCACATTGAATAAACACTAAAGTATATAAATAAAATAGATGTACTTACTTGTTGAAGAATTACATCCGAATAAAGAAAGCAAGTTACATTGTTGTCAATAATTTGAATCTTTTTACATAAGGTTAAATTATCTGTCAGTTGGGGCAAATAATCTTGATGCAAGTAGCTTTTTAGGATCTAACAACGAAATCTTGAAAGATTGCACTATCAATTAAGTTCTATTATGACAAGAACTTGAAACTCTAAAATAGACTATGAATTAAAAAAAAAACTAAAACAATATAAGATAAATTATAAGAGGTAAAGGGTTATTGATAACAATAAATATATTTTTTTATTTTTTTAATTTTAGACTTCTAAATAGCCCCTTCCATCCTCTATTTATACAAAAAAAAAAAAAATTGAACCAAAACTATTGTTGAATTCATTCTAGTAATTATCATAAATAATTTTCATTGTTTTTAACCCTTAATAACATGCCATAAAATAAAATAAAACCTAATTTTTTAGCCTTAAAAACCAAACATTTTTACTTATAAAATAAAATGTTCAAGTAGTAAAAGGTTATTGATTAGATAAATTATTCACGGACTGACAAAAATAATATTTCCAGGTCTAAAAACTATTTTATAGAAATTCCAAACCCAAGTCCTTGTCATGTGAGTCAAGTGCATGCATGGCTTACACCTAAAACCTATATATAGCCTAAGATGTCTTTTCTTTAAAAGCTCTAATACCCTAGAGACTCAATTTAAACTTCACCAGGTTTGATCATATAAATCACTTGAAAAGTTTGTAATTTTTAAAAATGGGATGCAACATGTTTTTTATTTATGGTTTGAATGTTTATCAATCAAGAAGATCAATTTCTTATTCATTAACAAATGATTTAAAACATTAATATTTTATATTAAATTATTTATATTGAAGAACATTTTCTAATAAAACCTTAACCATAAATATAAATGGACCCATCATTTAAATGAACCTCAAATATGTCAATTAATCATATTCTAAACTAATTTTTCCACCAAGGAATATATTATACAAGATTGTGAATTTTCTTTTTCTCCACCAAATCTACATATAACCTAATGGTGAATCTCATAGAACTAATGTGTCCATGACTATGTGAATGCAATCCAGCTGTATTATGGACATAGCTTATTTTTCTGAAATTGTATTTATGTTTTAATATAAAAAATATTTTTAAAAATATTTTATTTTTTTATTTAAATTATATTTTATGATTTTAAATTATTTTGATATACTGACGTTAAAAATAAATTATTTTAAAAAATGTTATTTTAATGTATTTTCAAACAAAAACGTTTTCAAAAACAACTGTTA
>Ga0325405_1005841_pt1 | contig 12480 bp, 5 predicted proteins | sample PopdelMetagenome_21_FD_205663 | JGI IMG/M metagenome (GOLD analysis project Ga0325405, IMG submission 205663) | Populus deltoides microbial communities from Bellville, Georgia, United States - Xylem-Control-R2 | ecosystem: Host-associated > Plants > Phyllosphere > Stem > Wood/Secondary xylem...
CCTAAACCCTAAACCCTCAACCCTAAATCCTAAACCCTAAACCCTAACTCCTAAACCCCTAAACCCTAAATCCCTAAACCCCAAAACCCCAAACTTTAGACCCATCGAGATTTGATCCTAAATCTTAAACCTTAAATCTTAAAACCCTAAACCCTCTACCGTAAACCCTAAACCCTCAACCGTAACCCTCAACCTTAAACCTTCAACTCTTAAAACCAGAAACCTATAACCCTAAACACCCTTAATACCCTAAACTCTATTTGTTTATATACCCTATTTCTTTAATCGGTTTAATTGGTCTGATTTAGCTACCTAACCCAACTAAGTGATTTTTATGGTTTTTGAATATATTATTTCTCTTAAATTTATTTTTTTTGTTAAATTTTTTTTTGTTTTCTTATCTAGTGAGTTTTTTTAAACATTCCTAGCAAGCATAGCTAAACTAAGCCTGTGGTAACAGACTTTCAAATATTATCCCTTTAAGCCCAAGCGTGTGCTCATCAACAATGCAAAAGAAAATTTAATAAACGTATTGAATAGTATTGAAATTGTCCTCTGTTATGGAGTTGGGATGATAGCAAGCAGGCTGTTGGTGATGGTGATCGAGAGCTGAAGATTTTTCAGTTGTTTGCAGCTAACCAACCCTTACAACTCTGGCAGTAATTTTTCAATTAAAGTTCATTAGTTTCTCCGGTGACAATTTGAAAATGATGTCAGCCTCTGGAGGTCAATTGCAAAGTGAAGGCCAACGACCTGAAGATTACGACAACTAAAAAAAAACACAGCACGCAGCTCAATTGAAAAGCGAAAAAAAAATGTATAAATAAAGTAATCATATTTGCTTTAGGCTTTAGTAAATTAGTTGCCACTCCAGATACAATTTGCACCATAATGGAGAGTAGCAAAATCCCAATCAATTATTATTACATGTCAATAAGGAAATAATTTCAAAAACACCGTGTGCCAATAAGAAGAATAAAGCTAGAATTCAACTTGGGATAAAGCACCTGTTTGTGCGACTTCGATGGACTCTAAGCAAATGGAGGAGCTGCAAAGAGCACCTAGTCTCATAAATCTGCGAAGACAGCAAAAATATCCCCATGGATGTAATCGTTATCTACCAAGCTGACCAAAAAGTAGCTGTTCTGCACCTGCAAATATTAACATTGGATCATTACTGAACCTGAAGCCTTCATTAACAAATGAAATGTGCGTGCATGAATGCATAGAATATATGCACACGAGACTCGTATTTATGAAGACATTTACCTCTTCAAGCAGTGTTCTGGATGGGTCACCCTCTGTGTACAAGGAGGCCCATCCTCGTGACCAGATTTCAAATGCCTCGTCCTTCCACACACTGAAGCTGGTAGGATCCACAACGGTTGGTTGGATAATCTCTTTTGCTGGGAAGACTCCCCAGGTTACAGCATTCACGTCAGTCAGAGCAACATTAGATATCCAACTCCCTCCTCTGTTCACTGCCATGTAAGTTACTAAAGGGAAAGCCTTGCACCTCTCAACAAGAGCATTCAACTTTTCCTTGGAGCAGAAAAACTCTAGATAAGCCTTCTGATATACATACCCTCCTGGCCCTCCCCAACCTGCAGGGCATACGAAGCATGGGTTAATCAAGTCAGAGATGTCATATGTGCTTCCATAATCATGCCAAGACAAATGATATGAGGACCATTTTCACCTTAGATTCTTTACAGAACCAAAATCAAAAGCCTACAACATAAAGAGAAGAGCTCAAATCTTTTACGAGTCCCTTCATATAGTACAATCCCCAAGGTTGTCCTTGAACATTTACTTCAAAAACCTCTTTTACTTTACGAATCAGAGTTTTTGAAAGCTAAAGAAAACATGAACCACAACATCACTTTGGAATTTTGCAAGCATCAAAGTTAAAATAAGTCAATGGCAGCACTATGTTCTACAATTGTCCAGGAACTTTGCAGGAATATTGTTAGCTTCTAACAGACATATTGCTATGACATATTAGATGACAAACAAGAAACACGAGCACCACTCACCAACAGATGGAGAATCAGATTTTTCAGCGTTGACTGCTGGTTGACTATTGATAGTCAGGAATCCCTTCAAGTTGATCCTACCCAGCTGTTCATTAATGATTTTTGTCTCAGGTTGAAGGCCTTCCAGTTCTGACCAAGGACTACTTTTCAACTTCCCAAGGCAGTATACCTTGAATTTCTGATAATCAAAACTCCAAATGAGCCACATTCAATAGATTGGTTTAAAAGGAGAAAACACAAAAAGTAAACTACAAATGAAAGAAGAAAACACTAAAAGTAACTGTGGATGGAAAACCCTACCTCATATATATCCTCGACGCTTTTCAAGGGGCCAGCCCACTCTTCAAAGAGTTTCTTGCCACGTGCTCGGGGTCGCATGAACTGTATCAAAAAAATGACAACTTGCATCATACGAATAAAAAAAGATCTCTTCATTTCTGCTCAATCCATTCTCACCCTTACCTCTCTCCGTTCAACAGATAATTGAGATTTGAGCATGCGTCCTGTTCACAAGATTTGTTTCAGAGGTGTGGACAAGCACTTTGGGCTGTTGAAACATTAACTTAACTTATTCTCCCTATTGTAACGTAATGTTCTCCTGCTAGTAAAATCTTCTTTTTTTATGAATAAAAAGAACAAGAAAAAGAACCAGCAAGCCAGCCTAAAAAAATCTTAAAGTTGTTGCTACATAAATTTTCCATCGATTTTCTTCACACAATTAGTCTGCATGACCTCAAGGAAGGAATGGGATTCAACTCCTTTTTTAAGAAGCACTATCAAAACTTTCCAAAAACCCGCATGCTTCCTAATTTGCTAATAACTCTCTCTTTTACCTTCATTGATAAATATAACTTCCCATCTACCTATTTTCTCTTCAAGGTCGACAAAACCCTTAGAAGTGGATGTGTTTTGTCAAATAAACCCATTATATCAATTAGATCAGTGACATGAGAATGTATGGTATAAAGAAAAGGGATGAAGGACTGGAAATACTGTCTGCAACAGGCCTTCTACACTGTGTATGATAGAACATGTGCAAAAGCAGCATAAATGCATCCATATACTTTGTTAAGCCCAATATTCTACATCATTAGACATGAAAAGATAACCACAAAACCTTGTTAATTACTTGTTCAGCAAACTAGATTGCAAGTGATGTGAATTGCACTAATTGGTCCTAGGAAGGGCTCAAATTCAAAATACCCTAGAAGGAAAGAACTAAAGAATTGAGTTCAGTAAATATATGCACCTGGTAATCAGATAAAGCACCATAGGATGGGTTATGAGAATCACCCCATCGGCCATGAGGGTACTGGTCCCAGCCTATTGTCCTTGATAGATAGCTCTTTGGGCGATTAGCCCTGCAATCATTGGCTAGATACGTCAAATGTCTTGGAAATGAAAAAAATAATAATAATAATAACAAGGAAACAGATGATCAATTACTGGATAAGTATGGCGTTTGAGATAAACTGCATACCAGAATATTGGACGGACATCTTCTTTTGCACGGAAAACATTTGTAGGGGGCGCCACGGCAATGCCCTTGTAATCTTGGACTCTTCAATCAAACCAAGATTCTGCCATTATAAATGTGTTATGAGATCCAGTCATAAGTAATACTAAATGCATTTCTAGGAAGAATAATAAATTGGACAATAGAAGAAAACCATTAATATGGCTAAAGCAGATTTCTCCATGTTCAGGGTATATAGATGCAATGTCTTGATTCCATGAGCTAAAATCTTCTTGCACATTTCAGTTCCAAGGTGAATTCCATAGGCTCTGACAGCTTCCTCGTTGTCCTTGATAGGCTCCAATGCAGCAGTGACCTCTGCTGGTATCTACAATATGAAGTTAATTGAATACATGAAATGCAGCATTGCCTATGAATTAATTATCATTTTTATGATCATATAATTTAAAATATACCTTGGTTTTGCAAAAGCCAGTCATACGTAAGAAGCCCTTGTAGTTATTAATAGGCATAATACCAGGAACGATGGGACAAGTGATTCCAATTTGGCGGCAGTCATTCACAAATTTCAGGAAGATATCAGTATCATAGAAAAGTTGTGTGACAATTAGATCAGCTCCAGCATCCACCTAGAAACAAAAAAAGAAAGAAAGCATTAATAATACTCAACAAGTAAATAAATAAACAAACTAGATCCATATACATGTATTAATTAAAGACTAGAGAAATGCATTTGCTTTCGCAAATATAAAAAAATAAGCACCTTCTGCTTCAAATAAGCAAGATCTTTCTGGTAATCCTCAGGCGTAGCAAATCCATCACTTCCAATGGCATCAGGATGTGCCTCTGAATTTGATTCGTAAAAAAAAAAACAAACAATGATGAAATAAAGAGCTGTATTTGCTTGTTAATATTTTGATTTCATATCGGTATTTTAATTTATGTAATGAATTTAAGTAATAAGAAAAGGGAAAGCAGAGGAAATGATAAGAACCTGGATAACCAGCAACAGTAATGCCGAAGTAATCACCATATTTGGATCTGATATGTTTGACCTGCATTAGAAAGAGGAAAAAAAAAACATTGGATTGACAAGAAGTGAAAGAAATAGTAGAGTAGAGTATGTGTATGTGTTACTGACGAGGTCGAGAGCGCAAGCGAAGCCGCCTTGGATCTGGACGAATTTATCCTGGCCATGAGGAGGATCACCACGAAGAGCAAGAACATTCTGGATTCCATTGGATTTGATGGTTTCGAGGGCGTGATCGATCTTCTCAACAGGCATGTTGGTGCAGGTGAGATGCATCATAGTCTCGACACAAATAATGTTCTGCATCTTGTTGGCGATGTCTAAGGTGAGATCTGCGGTGGAACCACCAGCTCCCCAAGTGATGTCACAAAAGGAAGGATCGTGAGCCACCATTCTGTCCATTCTCTCAAACAGGTTGTCCACTCCATCTTCTGTCTTTGGAGGAAAGAACTCGAAGGAGAAAACAACCTTATTGCTGCTCCAATTATCTCCTCCATTGCCATTTGCATCTCCACCTCCTCCTGCTGCTTCCCTAATCTTATCAATCACCTTCATTTTCTGTTTCTCTGTCTGTTCTCTCTCGGTCTCACTCCGACAAATGCGGGGAGGGAGAGGGGTATAAAATGAGTAAAACTGAAAGGTGGAAACACACCGATAGCAGCAAAAGAGGAGGGGTCCGGTTTGCGATAGCAAATAATAATAATAATACCTGCAAGTGGTGAGTAAGTAAGTTGAACGATTTTTTTTTAAAGAGTAATATTTTGTATTTTCAAACAGAGAGATAAGCAAAAGCAACCAAACAAGTAGCTATGGGTGCACCAAACGCAAAACCACGACTCTTTGAGGAATTGCATGCACTCCTTCGCCGCATTTCGAATTGTATTAATAAGTTTATCCAGTCTTGGTCTCAAAAAATAGAAGACCGTTCCCTATCCTGAGATTTTCTTATTCGTGTCAAGATCGATCCGGCCATGGGAAATAAAACAAGGACGTCATGAGAATATTTTCCATTTTTATTTATTTATAGAGTTTACCTAATTAAATTGTATCCTTCGCATTCCAGGGAGATAACTGCAGTCTTTGCACTGCAAGGTCTCTCGGCAATGTTTCTCTTTAATTCAGAAGAAGTAAATCAAATCTCTTATAAGCTGACTGCTATGGTAGCAAAAATTATTATAACGAAACCGCTATAATTCATGATGACACCCAGTTTATTGCCAGCTTTGGTGTTATAGACTTTTTAGATTTGCCTGGGCTATTTTATTGAACAACAAATTTAAATTAGATGAAGAACTATTTGTTTCTTCGTTTCAAAAACGTTTTTAATAAAATTTAAAATTTTTTTATTTTTTTATTAACTTCAAATTAATATGTTTTTAGTATTTTTAAATCATTTTGATGTGCTAATATCAAAAATAATTTTTAAAAAATAAAAAAAATCAATAACATGTATTTTAACATAAAAAATTATTTAAAAAATAAATACATTCACACTGTCAAACACACTTGATATATTGTCGAAAATGATGCCCAATAGATACAACACTGAGATTATTTATAATTCACACACAACATGTAAAGAGAAAACGAAACGCATCGGCGCTATGCTAATCTTTATACACCCATGCGACTAAAATCCCAGCTCAACACTGTCCATTAACTATTAGAGCTAAAAATAATAAAAAAAATTAATTTTTAAATTTTATTTTTTATATTAGTAAATATTAAAAAATAATAATTTATAGTAAAATAAATAAATAATAAATAATTTTTTTCAAAAAAACACTTTTAATCACTGAAGCGGACCTCTCTTCAATCAGAACCAAGAAAAACCATCTCCTAAATCACAAGTTTATTCCCATATTAGGCAACTGGAACACAAAACAGATTACACCCACCAAATAGAAAAACACGCCAACAGATGTGAATAAAAACAGAAGAGATCTAAACAAAAAGACAATTATGTTTAAGTGATTGAGATCCAAGAAAAACAAACCTTAATAAGAAACGGGCGTCACTCTTGTTGGAGATTTTCCTGGTGAGAGAGGTTGAATACAACATTGTTTTATAAAACAGTCATGCTTAATTAATTAATACGCTCGATCTATCTATATATGAAATCTACCTGCTTTCCAAGATGAAATATATTCCAGCAAACAAATGGGATGGAGTACATGTGTTTTTCTATAAAACCACAGTCATGCTTATCAAAACGTGGGAAATCTTGCTTTATTAATATACTGAAGTTATCAACAGCAACCATCATTATTTCACCCAAATCATTCTAGTTACACTTTTAATTCTTATATTTTATTCACGACTTAATCATTCTACAGTTCTTAACCATCATTATTTCGCCCAAATCTTCAAGAAAAATAATCATGCATCTTAAAAAATTAGAAATCAAACACATCCAAGCATAAAATGATGAAAATATCTTAATAGTAGAATTCGTTTATATTTGTACATCAAAAATAAAGGTTTAACATAGTTATTATATAATTAACAATACAATCGATCCCAAAATGATACATTTTACTTCTAATTTATAATATCATAAGTAGAATAAGATGTGGCAACATAACATTGCAATAAATAAAACAACCATAAATAACAATGAATACATTAAAATGATATTGTGATAACCATTCCTTTAATTACAACTAATTAAATATTGAAAACATTGGTCTTTAATAATAATTGTCTTATTTTATACATTTTTTTTCTAACTTTCAAATCAACCTTAATCCTCTAGGGTCAAAATACTACTAGTGGCTTTTCTATTAATAGTTAATGATTAATATTTTTTTTATTCCTAAAAAGTTCTATCAAAATTATGCTAATACTAGGTCACTAGCATTAACTTGTTATCGTCTGTTAGAAATTTAATCCAAGTCTTGGAAATCCATTGTTATCAAGGTACCCATAATATTACCAGCTTCCTCAAATTCCCAAAACTAATAAATTACGTTCATTTCCCTTCTCTTAATTCTTAAGTTTATGCTTATGCTAATACACCTACTAGCATTATTAGTCTCATAACTGATTATTAATATTATCAGTTATCCTAGTCCAGAATAACTAATTAATTACTTTACAGTTATCTTGACTTGTCATCTAAAAACGCCGATGTCAAGAAATTTCTTGACATTATTAGCTTCTAATTAGAAGTAGTTAATCAAGGTCACTGTAAATATCGATATCATTGCAACCCGTTGATATTATTAGATATCTAAATCCAGAATAGCTAATTAAGTTCTTTTAAATAATTTAATTCCTTTTTCTTTAATGTCAATGTCAAAAGTCCCTTGACATCATTAACCTCTAATTAGGAGTAGTAATATCAAAAAGGAGAAAATAAAATCCAACAATATTAACAACAACATAACTTCAATTTTATAGGTGTTAGAAACCTAATTGTTGTGTTTAAAGTTCTTCCTTCAGCTTAAGTAAATGGCCCTTGCTACCAAGGTACTCCTTACAGATCAATTTACCCATTGATCAACACTATCCTTAGTAACTCAAAAAAAAATTATTATTATTATTATTTTATAGTTATATCTAATTTTCTCATTCTCGATGTTCCAAGTCAATTTCCAATGAAATTTATCATATTAGCCATGTAACTTTATCGTTAGGTTCTTTATTAAACTTTTTTCATGAAGGTTGTGAAATCACATATAATCATTCGCTCAAGCTTTCATCCTCTTACCTCCATTCATTTACATTCTAATTACGTTGTATTATATATTGCTATAATTTCCTTACCAATTTAAAACATGATTAACTTAACCCTCTCTTCACCATTATTGGTTAGCCCTAATAGAAGAAAAACATGAGTTTACTAACTTTCATAACTTCTTATTTAGTAACCTTTTTTTTTCTTATTCTTGCATTTAACATGATTCTCAAACCATTCAAATCAATCATTTCCCTTCTTTTGTGGTCCTTAGCCACACTTTATCTCAAGGAGACCATGGAAATTCCTTTCAATTCTTTTCTTTTCTTTACACCATTAAACCATCAAAATATTTCATTAACAAACTTCTAAAAACATATCTCCATACAAAGCATGTCATATACTTAATAGAATCGATTTGTACTTTATAGCCCGCAAGTTCTCCAATTGAACTAAATTCTTAATTCATTAAAAATCCATCAACATTATATAAAATAACATCAATCATCCAAAATCATTATTCACGTTATTAATAACACAATAAAAATATAATTTATGCAAACTATTAAGAATACATCATTATTCACATTCTCTACTCATAGCCGACCATTTAAGACTTCTTTAGCCCCCCCTCCCCCCTCAATTTCTTCATCATAAATTCATTCATTACATAACCTATAATGTTCCTAGAGAATCAATTTCAAAGAAATTTACTTTTTTTCTCAATTTCAAATTAAGAAACTTAAATCAATTTGTTAGAATCTTAATGAAAATCAAACAAAGTTTCATTTAAATTGAATTGAACAATCTCTAAACATCCTATCGAGTCGTAATATAAGTTTAAAATGCTAACTAGCTTAAGTTTTCTCCAAGTCTCCTTCTTCCTCCTCTCATTTCTTCACTTTCCCTTTTAATTAATCTCTCTCTTCAAAACTTCCTTAATTTTAGTGTTTTTTTTTTAACTCTTCTCCAAAACCCACTCTATCACTCAATTTCACTCTTCCTTAGGAATTTAGCACGAGAAAATTGGAAGGAATTCAAACTCCCCCCCTCTTCTCTTTTATGGCTGTCCAACTGACCCTTAAGAGGTCTAAAAGAGAGTGAAAATTTTGGTTAATTGCAATTGTACCCCACAATTCCTCGAAATTGTCATTTTAGGTTTTTCCTTAAACTTCCTTTAATATTTAATACCATTATCTGAATTAACATAGTCCAAATCCTGTTTTAAAACTTTCAAAACAATCCCTCTTATCATTATTTATTTTATTTTATTTTATTTTATTTTAATTCATGTTGCTTATAAAGATATTTTTATGTTTTTCGCTTCTAGAAAGAATTTTACTCCAAAAATAAAATAAAAATACTTTCTGAAAAACCTACCCAAATTTTTCTTTAACTAGAAAATATTTTCTATTGATCAACTTTCCTAATGGTAAACAAACATAAAAAAGTTTGGAAAGTGATTTTCATGAAACAAACGGGGCCTAAATAATCAAGCCTAGGTTTGTAAGTTTAGGCTACTTGACCCACGTTCAATAATTTTATTTTGCAATAAGAAAAAATAAATATGTAGGTTTTTTCAACATGTTTTTTGCATAAAAAATATCAATAAAAAACCATGCACTCTGTTATATTTAATAACTTTGTTGCTTTGAATAAAATTTTTATTTAATCAAATGATTATCCGAGCCAATAAAATGATATCTACCCAATAATTTTTTTAAAAAACAAATATCATTAAGTGATCATTAAGTGAGCATCTTATGCTTACATTTAATTAATTTATTTTATTTAATTAAAAAAAATAAAATATATTTTAAAAAAGCTAACTTTAAAGAAAGAACAATAAATAAAAAGACTCGAGATAATCACGATTATCTTCAAAATCAGTGAAAAATTATATAAAAAAACAAATAAAAAAATCAATGGAGCCCAATCTCCAATTAAATAAATGTTGAAAAATAAAATTGAAAAAAACATGAGTTTAAAAATAGAAAGGAAAAAAAACCCGGGAAAAATTTCTAAACCCAAGTTAATCTTCCAAACCCATAACCCATGGAATTCTAGACCTGAACTCAATCATAAAGCTAAATTCCAATAAATTTAATGTTGAAGGATGAAACTAGAAAAAAGATATCCATTTAAAAAATTCTCTAATGTAAAAACAAATTAAGTAATAAAAAGAATGAAGATCAAGTTTGATAGGAAAAAAATTAGAGGGTGAAATCATAAAAATTAATTCAAACAAAACAAATAGCAATCAAAAGATTGAGGACCAAATATTACATACAAAAAAATTGAAGGAGGATGAAATTTAAAAAAATCAATTTTATAAACAACCTCAAATAAAACAAATAGTAATCAAAAGAACAGGCATAAAATATGAAGGAAAAGCAAATTAAAAGACTACTTTACGAATTTAAAATCTTAAACATGAGAATCGAGGTGGAGAGAGAAAAGAAAAAAAAGATCATCAACGTCAAACGAGAGCTCTATTCACAACACGCACCACCCAAAAATGAAGGGGCTGCCAATACAATTCAAGCATCAACCTTGAGGCTTTTGTTTGGCCATCAGGCGACGTTGTACGTGCATTATGAAGATTGTCACCCCTACTCATATGCTGACACTTGCAACACACGTGTTAATTATTTTTTTTAATAATATTTATATTTCTAAAATTATAAAATTTTCCCTCTACCAACCTAATAATAACAAAAAAAACTGAATGAAAATACAAAAATTCCCTTGGATATAAGTTAAAGAGAATTCTACTTTTAAGGGTATTTAAGTTATTTTATTGTACTTAAAAAATAAAAAATACAAAAACACCCTATTGACTTTAAAAATCTTTGAGTCCAGAGATAGAATAATAATTTTACTATGTGATAAAGGTGAAATTACCTAATTGTAACCTTTAATTTTGACAATGATTAATGGATACTTTTGAAATTATTGAATTACCCCAATAGCTAGTTTTGTGGCTTTGTTTTGTAAGTGCAAACTGGGTATTTTATTGTGGATTGTTATAATAAAATATCAATATCTTTTAGATTTTTTTATAACCATGTTATTTCCTCTCACTATGTTGTGGGTCAAACCATATTTGTTTTTAACACAAGAAAAGAAAACCACAGAATAAAAAAAGAACCTAGATGAGAAAAACAAAAAAAAAACCCTAGGCATTTAGATCCAAAAAGCAACATGAACACCCAAAATAATGTGGTTTGGATTTAAAAAAACAATTTTGAAGGTGTCATTTTTTTTTAGAAAAATATTGGGACAATAACCTATTAGATTGATTTGGGTTAACTTGTTAAACTCATAACCCAAGTCATGAGATGTGATAACCCTATAAAAAAATCAAAATAAATTAATCTTATAGAAACCAAACTGAAAGATATTATGAAAGCTAATTCCAAATAAATCAAATCCTTTAAAAATTTTCAAGATGATATCTTAAAAAAAAAAAAACTGAGATGACAATATATTGGAACGACCAAGAGTTCGTGGCTTAAATCATCAAACTTGTGACTTTTATTTTTTTCTCTCCTCGCCCAAAAATTATAGGTTGGTTCTTTTTTAATATTTCAACTTTAGCCCTTATTCTTTTTATTTTTATTTTTTGTTCTTGGCTCTTTTGTAAAAGTTTTATTTGTTTTCAATTTCATTCTTCAATCTCAATTTGATATTTATTATTTTTTTCTCATATATTATTTTTTTCAATTTGCTCCTTATTCTTATAATTTCTTTTGTTCTTTTATTGAAGTTATTTTTCTTTTCGATTTAATCCTCTAGTTAATAATTTGTAGTTGCCATCTAATTTATTTTTTATTTTGATTTTTATCCTCATTCTTTTAATTATTTTTTTATTTGGATCCTTTTTTGTAATTAATTTTTTTTCTCGATTTCATTATTCAACATTTAATTTATTAAGGATTGAACTTTATGATTTTTCTATCTATGATTTTTTCTATCTATGATGCTTTCGGTTTAACGGCCAAAGTCATTGTTTTATAAATTAACAGGGGTTGATATTTTTTTTGCTTATTTTCTTTTATGATTTCATCGTTCAACATTAATTTTTTTAAAAAAATTGATTATGCTTTTTTTTTTATTTCTTTTTAATCAAGTTATCCCAACCTCATGACCTAAGATGCAAATTTAATAGATTAATTCTAATTGACTCATCTTGTATTATCCAAATTACATATTTATTATGTTAATTTAAGTTAACTCACTGATTTTTTTATACTTT
>Ga0325405_1005842_pt1 | contig 12480 bp, 5 predicted proteins | sample PopdelMetagenome_21_FD_205663 | JGI IMG/M metagenome (GOLD analysis project Ga0325405, IMG submission 205663) | Populus deltoides microbial communities from Bellville, Georgia, United States - Xylem-Control-R2 | ecosystem: Host-associated > Plants > Phyllosphere > Stem > Wood/Secondary xylem...
TTTTGTGGGGTGTTTTTTGAGCAGAGGAGGAGGAGCAGGATCAATGAGAAAATGAAGGCACTGCAAAATTTGATTCCAAATTCCAGCAAGGTATATTAAACTTTCTTGGTTTGATTACTCCGTTCTTTGGTTAAGTTATTTAATTGAAATCAAAGAGTTTATCTACAATATGGATTGAATCATTTGATTTCTTTGTATGAACAGACAGATAAGGCTTCAATGCTGGATGAAGCTATTGAGTATCTCAAGCTGCTCCAGCTCCAAGTACAGGTTTGTCTATGCAAAATCATATTTAGTTCTATCATATCTGTTAGAAGATTTCAAGGCATTGTTAAATATAAAGGTTTGATGAAGGCTCGTTTGCCTATTTTGTTATCTATCAACTCCTCCCCGTGGCAACGAGGCGCATGCATGAGTCTAACATACACTTTTTTACTCCTTGGAGAGTTAGTCTATGATCAAATTAGTTTCCGCTATAGGACTTCTGTTGGTGCCAAAATGCAAGTAATTTAGAAAATCGGAGTAGATTAATGTCTGGTTGATCCACTAATCTTGAAGGAGTTCAAGCCTCTTTCTTTATGTTGGGGTGTAGTTAGGTGGTATTTGGTTGGCTGCTATTTACAGGGATTAAGTGTTGGGTTTCTCGGAACATGTAGATGCAGCAAAAACAATAAATTTAAAATTTTTTGAGAGTCCAAAGAATCTTGTTAGACAGATCTAAAGTTGTTTTAAGGTTTTATGTAAAGATTACTTGAAGATTAGATATTGTTTTCGGCTTTGAATATTTGCTTTAAAGGTTTGGTTGTTGCAAATCACAAACTATTCAATTGTCCGGTCTCTAACGGTAATCTACACGAACCATCAATGAGAAATCTTATAAACCCTTTTAAGAAAAGAGGTTGTCCGGCCTCTAACGGTAATCTACACGAACCATCAGTGAGAAATCTCCTAAACCCTTTTAAAAAAGAAGAATTGTTATACCTTAGAATGTCGACTCTTTTCTTTTGTATTTAAGGTATTTCAGTACTGTAATATACTTATTTTTTTCACAATCAATATGAAATACGAGGTATAACTTTCTATTTATAAGAAAACCTAAAAACCCTATAAATAACAAAATATTATATATATATATATATATATTATTTTAGGCTAATTTTAAAATTTTATTCAATCAATTCCCTACTTGATTTTTCTAGGTCTAGAATTATAATTTCCTGTATAAATTACATTCTAGTCCTTAATTTCTAGAACTTATTTATAATCATGTCAAAGAACCAGCTCAACCCAATAGTTTAAACTGTTGGGTGAGGTCTCAAGATATGATTTATATTATTTTCTAACACACCCCCTCAAGTGAAAATCTTTTGGGCTTGAAACATCACATGTTCACACTACCTTGTACTTAATTTTTATCACATAAATAGAGATAATGAGATTTGAACTCGTGACCGCTTGATCATTAAAGCTCTGATACCATGTCAAAGAACCATCTCAACCCAATAGCTTAAGCTATTGGGTGAGGTATCAAGATATAATTTATATTATTTTCTAACAAATCAAGTCACATTTGATTAATCATCCAATTTTAATTTCTGACCAATAATTCTTAATTGTGTGACCCATTAAATTCCCTAATAAGTTGACCCCAAATATAAATCACAATCTTATATAAAGCATGATTAAATAAATTGATTTATTATTAATTCAACAATTAATTGATTTATATTTAAAGATCAAGTATAATGCCTAGCAACTTGTCATAATCCTCAAATATTAGAAAAGTTATAAGTGGTTTGACTTAATCTTTCAATAACCAGTTTTTCAATGTAATTATTATCCCTTTATCAATAATATTTTAATTTAGACATTATAGCATTGAGTGTGTCTATTGTCTACTATGTCAAATCATGTATGTTCTTAATACCATAATCATTGATTATTTGAATAAAAATTAAAACTCTTTTCAAAACTCATTTCACCTTGCATAAGGATTTACAATCAATATTATTTGAAAACATATGGAATATTTTCTCTAATTCACTAAAGGTGATGAATCCTTTCTTGACTATTTAAATACCTTCATATAGTTTATATTATACCCAATATTTGTCCATTTGTTACTTTTGATTAGGATAACGTGTAACAAGATCAAAATATAACACTCTTTATAAAAGATAACTTAGTGATTTCAAATCTAAGAATTACTTACACAATCATCACGTGAGCCTTTCTATAGACACGGATGATCTCTCCATATGGAATTCTCATATGGGTTAATTCAATGTATATGTCATCTGACAAGTATCTCTATATTAGTTCTAAGTATCTCTCATACCTCGATTTTAGAGAATAATTATTTCCTTTCATAAAAAAAAATAATATATATCAGTTTCAACAGTTCAAATTAATATCTAGCTTTATTAGAGTATTGACCAGAAACATTTAGAAGCGATGTTATTATGTAATAAAAATCTCATAATTATAATTTTATTATCCCAAGAATTTTATTTTTACTCTAGATTCATTAATCAAATATAAATATTCAAGATAAATAAATTTATATATATATATATATATATATATATATATATATAAACAAATTCAATATTATATATAACTAACTGATTAATTACATAACATATACACTAACATTAAAAACATACAAGAATTTGCACACATAAACAATGAGGAATCTTTAGATCTATTACTTACCATTAGGATAAACTAGCACCGTTCAATCCATAAAAGCAAAGAAGCTTCACTTGAAAGGAAGACGGTGAGATTTCAGTATAACTGCTTTGGTGCACCTTATGTTGGCATTAAACTTGTTGTTTTCTCTAGTGCAGCAGAATGAGAATGAGTTGTTGTTGTTTTGTTGGGGGGGAATAATTAGTAAATGTTGCATTGACTGTTGTTTGGGAAAATCAAAACATTCCATGTAAATGTTACTTTCATAGTTTCATGAGCTAATATTCTGTGTACGTAATTTAATGTTCCTCCAAAAGCAACATTTGCAGTCAACTGAACGCTGCAACATGTGCATGGAAGCATTACTTCTTAATCTCATATGAGGGCGGAGGCCCGTCTCTGCTCTACGTGAATTGCTCTCCTGACGTAATTTGATTTATTCATCCATTAGTCCTTGAATTTGATCCCCCAGCAGGAACTATTTTTTTCTTTGTCTTCTCCATTAAATCCTAAGTCTAGTAGGGTGATGCCATTTTAGAAAGAAAATGAAAAGGTGAAGGTGAAACTGAGTTTATTTCTGATTTGCCTCAATGATGTTTCATGTTCCAGATGCTATCAATGAGAAATGGAACAAGTTTGCATCCAATGTTTTTACCTGGTGTACTGCAGCCATCACAACTCTCTCAGGTAAGAATGGGATTCGATGAAGAAATTGGATCTAAGCATATGAATATGACAACCTCTGTTCCTTTGGATGGAGAAGCTCGGCTACAGACCATGCTCACTCTTCCAGACCATTGCACTTCTTCAAACCAGGCATCAAATCCAATACATTCTGAAACCTCATCTGGTTTCCAATCAACTATCCAGGCTCATTTCAGCCCCTTTCCACTTCGTGTCTCTTCTGAGGTAACTTTGAATATGATCCCTATGGTAGCAAATGCTGCATATGTAGATGCAGCAATCCTAATCAAGCTATTTTACATGCACACAATTTGAAGGAAACTTGGAGGAAAGACATTTTACCTGGCCAGCAATTGAATGTATGTCATGCTGAAAGGAGTCCATCAGGTGGGTATGCTATGCCTGTGCCCCCCCTCTCCATACAGTTAAAAGCGGCCTGACATTTCTCTGTTTTCTGCAAGAATTTGAGCTGGCAGCCGCAGTTACAACATCACTTTCCTTTGGGATACAAGCATGTGACTTGAAGGACAGTATCTCTCTAGAAGCTTGCGTGATAGGAAGAGACCAGAATGAAGGCGTGTGCTTGGAGAATATGGAGCACAATCTTATACTTTCTCAAGATCTGAATAGGTTTGATAAATTCATTTTCATTTAGCTCTTGTATTCATGTCTTAATTTGACTTGGCATGCTATACACACACACACACACACACACACACACACACACACACACACACCAGCACTCGAACAGGAAGAGGCGCGGGCAATCATGAAATAGAGATAGAAAAACTAGATATTTGAAGCATGTCAGGCTGATTTTACTGGCTAACTGTTGGGATTTGGCGTAGCTAGATTTCCTTGAGCAATATTTTATGTTTGTTTATGTTATCGTGAAGGGCCTCCACCAGAAGATAGGCATCCTAGACGTGCTTCTAGCTGCAACTAAACAGAGAACTTGTTAGCATTTTGCTTTAGCTGGTATATTAATGAAAACGATGATAAGGATATGTGAAATATATATATTAACTAATGTTTTTTCTTAATCTCCTTCATGTTCTCATCTTTTATTTTTCAACCATATTTCTGAGAGTGCACATAATCCTTCATTTTGAACCTGGAACAAAGTTCCATGGAACAGCTTGATTACCTTTTCTGCCTCGAACATCGACTGTTTCTTGATGTATTGATTCTTTTACGTCTTTAAAACCTTGCGTGCTAAAATAAAGACGAACGAGCAGCTCTGCCAAGCCAACGCAGCATGAAGGGGGTTGGGGTCTGGCAAATTTGTGGTTCACGAAATGAAAGAAAACCGCAGCCTCAGAAAATAGAAAGTGAGCCAAAGATAATTCAGCAAAATTGGTGAAAGCAATAGGCAGCACAGTATTATTCATCAGAGAAGAAAATGAAAAATTAACAGCAAGTTAATTAAATAAAAAAGGTGCGGCTATTAGGACAGACGAGGCACTTGAATCTTTACAAGCCGACAGTGCTAGTCATCTTGTTTAGATTGGGGCTATCTAACTATATTATTTTATTTAAAAAAAATTAATTTTCTTTTTTTGCTTAAAATTAGTTTTTTTTTTTTGTGTTATTAGATTGTTTTGATGTGTTGATATCAAAATTAATTTTTTAAAAATAAAAAAATTATTTTGATATATTTCTGAAAAAAAATCATTTTGAGTTTTAAAAGTATTTTTGAAAAAAATTAAAAATTTCTTATTTTTTTATTTTCTCAAAATTATTTTTTTATGTTTTCAAATCGTTTTAATGTGTTAATGTCAAAAATAATTTTTTAAAATTAAAAAAATATTATTTTAATATATTTCTAAACAAAAAATACTTTAAAAAATAATCACAACCACAATCTAAACATCCCAGTCCAATAAAAGTTTAAAGTTTTTCATGTTTTTGTCTTTGTGCCAGCAACACTTGGTGACTACAAAGCAACCACTTATCCAAGTTAAAGAAACCAGAATTATAAAGGGTAACTCAACTGGTCAAGTTTTGAATTTGCTTTTTAATAATCATGAGTTCAAGTTCTTTAAGGGCCACTGGAGGCTTATATGGTCGTTAACTTCAGGGTCCGTAGAATTAATCGAGGTGTGTACAAGTTAACCCAGACACCCATATTAATTTTTTTAAAAAACCAGAATACTAATCTTGCATCAATGGCATAAAGATTTTAAATAGTTATTTGTGTGGCACTGCTTTTCGAGGAGAAAATAAATACAAATGAGGTTATCGTTGCATGACATGAAATGTTCTGTCCTCATGCAAATATTTACTTGGAAGAAAGGGGTCATTTACTGTAGTGAGGAAATGTTTTAATTAAAAAAATAAAACGATAAAAAAAACTCATAAAAAAACAACAACGATGAAAAGGCAAAAAGAATTCAATCTGAGCCCATTTAAATTACTAAACAATACTATGTTAAAAGGTAAAATTAAAAAAAAAAACTCAGTTAAACTGGATTAACTCGGTTAACTTGCAAACTTCATAATCATGGATATAAGATTGGAATAATCTCATAGAAATAAAAATGAAAAAAAAAGTCTAAAAAGCAATTCTTAATAAATCAAATGAGTACATGATAACTCCATATAAAGCAAAATTAAAAGAAAAAAAAGTTGAAACTTGATTTCTAGCAAATAAAATTATGAATGATGAAAATCAAGAAAAAAAATATAATTAAAAAAGGTCAAAAAAATTGATCTGAGTACACTCGAGTTAAGATGTAAAATCTATTACCTAGTCATGATGCCAGGGAATCGCACATTTGAAAGCAAACAGAATAAAATCATAAAGTTCAATTATCAAACAACTCAATGTTAAAGGACAAAAAAATAGATTAATTTTTTTATGTTAAAAAATATCTAGGCATTTCTAATGTGTTTCTTAAGAAAAAAAAATATTTTAATGATGAATTCAAAACTTGTTGCATATTAGTTTTTTTTTAAAATTGAGACATTGACACACTTATTGATATTTATTTTTTTAATATTAAGATGAAAACATGTTAGATAGATTTAGGTCAACTTGAGTTAATTAGTGAAACTATGTGTTACGTCATGAGACTACGATAATTCTAAAAAACAAATCAAAATAAATTGGAAAGCTCAAAGCCTAATTAACTCAATATTGAAAGATGAAATTGATAAAAAAAATATTTAATTAAAAAAATACTCGAGTTAACCCAAGTCAACTAATCAAGCTCACAACCCGGGCTATACACATCCCCAGATTTAATTTTTTTTTAATCCCTAAGATTACTTTTCTTAAAAAAAAAAACAATCACAACAGATCCGTTAAATTGAGATAGAAAAAAACAAGTCTAATTTTTCTAAGCTAAATAACATAAAGAGGCTTTTTTTTTAATTTTAAGTTAAGTTTAAAAAATTAGATCATTGGATAACAAATGATGGATTTTTTTTAAAAAAAATTAAGGACATAAAATGCAATAAATAACAAAAAAATATAAAAAACAAAGAGGCTATAATATAAAATGTGGGTGAAAAAAAGGGGAAAAAAAAAGAAAACAAAGTAGGTCATACATAAACCTATCCCATTAAAAAGAGGTATGACCAAAGCATCAAGAATCTTAATATTTTCTTTAATGTATAGGATGGATGACACAACATCCACTATTTATTTATTTTTTTTTAAAGAGACAAATGATGAGTTGTTTATGACAATAGATGACTCATCATCTGCAACCTTAAAATCTACGCAACTAGAGGGTCTCTAAAAAATCAGGGTTGTAAAACCCCAGATAATATTATTGATATTAATAAAAGTTAGGATTACAAAAAATGAGGGAAAGTGATAAATTAAATTATAAGAATGATGATATATTCGAGAATCTGAATTAAAATATTTTGTTCAAGTGTTAATATATATATACACACACACACACACACGAAAATATGAATAAATTTTTTATAGAATTGAATTTCATGAAACTGAAAGTACCAACGAGTAATTTAGTGAAATTTGGTATAACCCGGGCAAAATTTGGTATAAACAGATATCAGGATTCAAGAAATTTTACCCAAAAATCATAAAAGTTACTGTTGAGGGATATATAAGGTATTTTAAAAAAAGTTAAAGAAATAATATGTGGGGTAAAGTGTGTGCGAGGGAAGAAAACATTTAGGGATATGGAAGGTATTTTTTAAAAAGTTAATTTTATATATATATATATATATATAAGTGCAAGTGAGTGTGTGCTGTAAGGAGGAAAAAAAAAGAACAAAACTTACTTTATCAAAGAGAAAGAAGCATTCGGTCAGGAGAGGAAAAACAAATTCAAGCAAGGAAAATTCTCAATTCAAAAGTGTTAAAACTTTGGCTATTGCTTGGTAAGGTGCCCTCACACTTTTAAATAAGATTTTTAAAGAATTAATGCTTTAAATTGATTAAACTTTGTGAAATGAGAAATTAGGGTTCATGATAAATTTTAGAAAAAATTACAATTAATTATGAAATTGTGTTAAGATTATTGAAGTGAGTAGAAAAAGTAAGAAATTATGGTAATTGAAGCAAAATTTTAGGTGTTCTTAAAGAAGGGATTTTTTTTGAAAAAATAATAATAAGAAGAATAAAATTTAAGAATTTGAATAAGATGATGAGATTGTATAGGAAAGAGATGATATTAATGTTAAAGAGTAAATAGATCATTAATTTTTTTTATGTTTTCCTTTAATTTAAATTTTGGTAAAAATAAAGTAAATAAATACATTGAAAGAATATATATATATATATATATTGATTGTAAATGAATTGTGTTCCAATGTGGAAATTGAAAGAATAGGTAGGAAATTTACAAAAGGAAAAAGGGAATTTTCATGTTTCTCTCTAAAGTTTATTTTGGGCAAATGAAAAGATAATTGAAGGATTTTATTTATTGAGTGTGTCAATATGAAATGTAGAATAATGATGTGATATACTTGTCAATTCAGGAGAGGCTGCCAGGCCGATACCATAGCAGGGAACTTCGGTTCGAGCTCAGTCGTCAGGTTATTACACTATGCTCGAATTTAATATTGGTCAATATGTATTTTTTTATCTGATTAATTGTGGTTGATATATTAGAAATTATTATGTTGTTTACTTGAGAAAATAAGATATGCGATGTGATAAATTAATTCTTGAATTAATAGGATTAATGCCCTGGTGAATCGGCGTGATAAGGAATTGATTCCCTGATTAATGGGATTAGAACCCTGGTAATTGGGCAAATCGTTGAATTAATTACTGAATTAATGAGTTTAATGTCCTGGTGAATGGGCGTGATGAGGAATTAAGTCCCTGGTTAATGGGATTAGTACCTTAGTGAATGGGTAAATTTTTGAACTAATTCCTGATTTAATGAAATTAGTGCCCTGGCAAATGGGTGAGATGTAGAATTAATTCCCTGGTTAATAGAATTTGTACCCTGATGAATGGGTGAAACGTTAAACTATTTTTTGGACTGATGACAATAGTGCTGGTTGAATGGACTGGTAGAAAAATTAATCATCTATTAGTGAATGTAATGGCGTGTTAATTGGGCGATAGGAATAATTATATTTTATTGATGTTAAAAAAATAAAATAATAAAAACAAAATCATAGATTATTTTGAAATTTAATTGATATGTAATAATAGATGAGCAAGTTAATTTAATGATCTTTTGACTAAATTTACAAAAACAAAAGTAGAAAGAATTTTATGGATATCTTTTTTTTCATTTATCTAATTGAATTATTGTATTAAATCTATTTTCAAGTACATCCCCCTATCGGACTAAAAAGTAGATTAGTTTCCTTATATTTTGTTGGATATCATGTTGTAATGAATGAATTTATCAATTTGTTATGTAATAATGCGTCTATAGTTTATCGAAAGCTCTTTTATGTAGTATAATCTTAATTATGAATTTCCTCTTTAGTTATGAACTTATTTCGATTATAATTTCGTTAATGGTCCTTATTTGTAAATCTTTGAATTGCGTAATGTACTCCAGTTACAATTTTTAAAATAATTCTTTAGATTGCATCAATGTAAATGTGGGATATTGAATTGTTTAGACATGTGTGAATTTGATTATTGAGAAGTTGTGATGTAATGAGAGGAAGATGTCCTGGATGATAGGACGAGTAAGAGATTTGTTAATTGAGGATTGTGAAAGAAGAGTCGATAACTTGGTACCTAAAAATATAGAGGAAACTCTGCCGAATTTTATTGATTATAGAAGAAAAAAAATCCCTAGTCTTAATTGAATTATTATATCCTTGCTCTTTGTTTTAAATACATATGTTGGGGTTGTTACAAGGGTAGTGGTTTGTTTGCCTAAAACTTTGATTTTCAACCCATTGTTTTTAATCCAAAACATGTAAAAAGCACCTTAGACACTTTGATAATCTTATTTCTAGCATCAAAGAACCCAAAAAATTGTTCAAAAACCCAAAATCAACCTAAAAAAAAACTTTGTGAGCTTAGATCTACCATCCCTAGCGATGCTAATGTCAAAGAACACCCTATTGGAAACTCTCCTAATCAAATAGAACTCATTGACACCAAGATCGTCCATTTTGATGGCTAGAATTGATGTCAATTGATACTTTCTCTCTCTACCATCAAAATTCAACGAGTCTTTCTCTCCCCTGCCAAACTAAGGATTGAAAATAAGAAAATAAAGTTTTGTACCAAAATTGAATTGTAGAAAACTCAAAGGACCAAAAAGTGATCATTTGGGGAATTGGAGGACTAAATTGAACTTTTCAAGTCAATTTTGAAACCACCACCTATTTTTGATTTTTTTTTTATTATCCTCATTCTTTCAATTTTGCCTTTGGTGAACAAATAAGAAGCAATTGGCTATAAATTTTACAACAAAAGGACTCAATCAAGGAGAAACAAAGTTTGAGGATCAAAATGAAAAAAAAAATTTGCTCCTTGAATTCACAGTGAATTATGAGACGGTGAACAATGCACATGTGTATAGTATGTTCACCTTATGTCTTTGTTTTCTTAATTAGTTATTTGACCCGAGCTTCACCGTGGATCGAATAATTTTATTTTTAGTAAAAAAAATGAATAAATAGGCTTATCCTACATGTGTTTTTTTAATAGAAAATGCAAAAAAAAAAAAAACAGTTGAAAGGAAAAAAATGAAAATGAAAATATGCAATTAAAAAAATACAAAAACACACGATATAATTTGGGTTAATCAACCATACCTGCGAACCTAGTCATTGACCTTATTAGATTTAACAATTTTTTATTTCTAAAATTATTTCTTATTTAGTTATATGTCAATCAAGCACATGAGATTTGTTTTTATATCAAGCATCAATTCTTTTTTTTTTTTAAATAAGGGTGATGAGTGGGATTGAAATAAAAAAATAACCCTGATTTTTTTAAAAGTTTGACAAGAAAAGAAGGTTCTTTTTAGGTCAAATAAAAAACCTTTTAAAAAAAACAAACAAATGATGAAATGAGTTATTTATTTTTAATTTTAAGGGGTTAAAGATACATCAAATTTAGAAATTATGAAGAAAAAAACAAACAACCATACAATAAATTAAATAATATTCTATAAAAAAAATCATAAAACATTGTTAAAATTTTGATATATATTTTTTTAAAAAGACAAAAAAAAAACTTCAATAAAAAACCAAAATTGAAGGTTGAAATTGAAAAAAAAAAAAATAAAGGATGAAAAAAATCAACTGACAAAAAATAAGGCCAAAGCATGTGAACTTGGTTTAGGTGGCTTAGCGTATTTAAGCTTAAAAACGCCCAAGTCTACACACCTAGGTTGACTTAATTTTTTTTTAAAGGGCAGACTACCCATCGTCTGCTTTATTTTTTTTTAAAAGCAGGCTACGTGTCGCCTATTCCTTCCTAATGGTGGCTGAAAAATTATGGTAGGTGTTTTTTTCCCAAAGAACTCTATTTTCATTATTCTTGATCCAAAACACTTAGAAAAATACCTTGATAAATTCATCCAAAGTGTTTTTTTTTAAATATCTAACAACCCAAAATCCAACCCGAAACCAAAAATATTTCTGAGCTCAAATATGTTTTTTTGATTATAAAAAATACCTAAGTGTAACTCCCCTAACCAAATAGAACCTCATGACACCAAGTTCAACAGTTTTGGTAACTGTAGTTTGCGTCAACAATGATTTTTTTTTTATTGCCAAAATATATCGACTTATCTCTCATCTTTTAAACTGAAAAATAAAAAAATAAAGTTTTAAATCAAAATTATTTTTTTTATAATGTTAAAAAACAAAACGGTCCCAATCTTTATAATTCAGAAAGTATCTAAACTGAACATTTCTCCAAAATATTTGAAAATGCCACCTATTTTATCCGTATTTATCAGTTTGGTCATTTATTTTTTTAATTCTTTTCATTTCTTAACAATTTTAAATAAATCAACCTTTAATTAGGTTATTAAAGGAAAAAAAAATATTTCTTTTAAACAAAGAAAAGGAATGGAAAAAAAAAAAGAAAAAAAGACTTATAGGCATAATGAATTCATATTGCTCATTAGTGTGTGTTTACAGTGTGTGGACGCACATACTTTCTCCTACACTTTTTAAGTATTGTTAATAAAATATATCATTTTTATTTCCATGGCATCCATTTAAACTAAACACTATTTAGTGGGAATAAAATTTGTATTTTCATTTCTATCATTTCATTTCATGTTATCAAATGACATCCAATTGAGAAACATTGGTTTTAAAAAATAAATGGAAAAATTATCATGGATACCGTATAGTTATGTTTTTATAATGCTTTCATCCTTTATATATTTTTTTTAGAAATACTATATATAATTTTATAGTATCAAAATACATAATTTGTAAATCATGAAGATTTTCTATTAATATTGATAAAAAAAACAAACGGAAAATCATAATAAAGAGAAATCTAGATTAAATTATCATATTCTCCATTTGTTGTTGGGTGCAAGATTAGTCAATGGAATTTGATTCTTGGATTCCTTGATATGATTTTTCAAGTGTGTCATACTTTGCTTGTTTATATTCTAGAGGACAGCATCAGATTTTAATTCCTTTTCTTCTCTAATTACAATCGCATACTAT
>Ga0325405_1005843_pt1 | contig 12475 bp, 4 predicted proteins | sample PopdelMetagenome_21_FD_205663 | JGI IMG/M metagenome (GOLD analysis project Ga0325405, IMG submission 205663) | Populus deltoides microbial communities from Bellville, Georgia, United States - Xylem-Control-R2 | ecosystem: Host-associated > Plants > Phyllosphere > Stem > Wood/Secondary xylem...
GGGGCCCCCCCCCCCGCTACAACAAAAACAAAGAAACTACCTAAGATTTCTTATTACACCACAATTTGATGTCATCGGAAAATCTTAAAATGTCATTTCTTGTATAAATAAAGTTTGAATCCAGAGTATGCAACCAAATAGCAACTCAATGAAGGATGGTGAAAAAACAATCAAACAAGCTTATAGTTTCTTTCTCAAAAACAATTTTATTCCTCAACAACCAAATACCCCAAGTAGTATTATTGAAGATTAATATCTAAGCTAACCTTTGAAATTTACCTTGTAGCATTTCACGTCACTACAGCAAGTCTAACATCAACATTGGATACCTTATTGATCCAAAACTTTCAAAATATATACACATGCATGCACGTGGACATGAGACACCAGCATGAATAACGGGCATGGTGTCCCCATGGCAAATTAACGATCCACTTCTGCAATTTTCTTTTTCCAAAATTCAAGGAAAGAGTCTTGGTAATTCTTGGTGCTTGATTTGAAAACAGCTCACAAAATGGATGGACTTACAAAAAGCATCCTGATATTTTAAAAAAATTAAAAAAAAAACTATATTTGATTATTCTATTTGATATTTTGTATGTGTGTGAGAGTGTGAGATTTGTTCATTAGACTAATTAAACCTATGTACTTTACAGATATTTTTTAGCTGATGTCCATATCAAGACCGTGATATCTATAGTTTCTAGTAGAAAGAAACTCTACGCATTTGACGGACGGCCATCGGTTCAAATTTGAGGAGTCACCCGACTGCGCTAAGTATTTTCTTTAAAAAAGTGCCTGAAGCTTGAGACTAGTTACGATGGACAACCTTTTGAGAATATTGACAGTCCCGCTGACAAGTAAAGATTGCATAGCTCAGAAACAAACTGCAAATTCTACTGCATGAGAGGATCTCAAGCTGAAACTTGACGGGCCACTGGCCCTACATGCACCTTGTTTGACGAAAATCCCTGATTACCTGTGAACCATTGTTCTCGTATTTGAGATGGCTTCCTGGGGGTGATGCTCCGTGGCATTAGGGCCTGGGTTGTCTTTGCTTCTGTAATTTATCTTTGTAAGAACTGAAAGAGCCCTTTCAAAGTGGTGCAAAGCCACTCCAAGATAATCAATTAACACCTTTCAGACGTCTGAGAGACTTGTCAGTTGGACCTTCAAAAGACCACAATATCTCCACCCCCATGCATATCACCGAAGCGAAGAGTATCGTGTCTTTTGCCAGACCAAAATCTCCCAGCTTCCAGTGATTGGAGGTTACTTTTTACGTTTTCTTTTCCTTATCTAACATCTATAGATAAATGGAAAATATAGAACAGTTCACTAAGAGAGAGAGAGGCTGAATTAATATTAATCTGGGTTGAGTTGGTACAAATCCAAGGGTTAATTTCTCTATTGCGTAGTAAAATGTAGACAAATATAAACTTCTTTTAGGATCGAGTCTGTAAAGAGTACTGTTCGCGTTTTTTAAAGTTTTATATTCTATTGTTAGTTATTACAGTAGTGTTTAGATATAGTAAGCAATTTGCTGATGGACATGATCATGTGATTTTAATGATTTGTTGATAGCAGTAAGAAAGTGAAAAAAATACATCACAAGGATCAAGTTTATATATATGAAGTACTAATGCAATGTATACTTAAAAAAGAAAAGAAAATGGGAGATTAATGGAAGTGGTTTAATAACCAAAATCTATAATATTGTTCAATTTAATAGATGAAAAATAATATAAAACGTAAAAGTAAAAGAAAATAGCAAGAAATTTTTTTATTATTATTAACAGGATGTCCAAGGTAGCTTGCACGTATCTCGACTAATTTCATGGATCCTGAAGTTAACGATCATGTAAATCTTCAATGGTCATCATATTAGTAATTATAAGACTCGAACCTTAAACTATAAGTTAAACTATAAGGGCGAAACCTTTAATTCCAAGATTTTACCATTAAACCACCAGGTTAAATAGCAAGAAAAAAATTAATTAGATATGACACGGTGGTCGGTTATAGAGGAAAATTAGGTATTGGTAATAAAGGATTGAGTCATGCTGATTACAGAGCACGGTCATGCGAGGAGAAAAGAATAACAAGTTATATAGTTGAATTTAATAATATAAGAACTAATATATAGTTATCGAGGATTAATAAATTAATTAATTTTGATAAACTATATAGAATAAGTTATAATTAATTCAATTATCAGCGTCGTCGTCATCTTACGGCGCAGGCTAATGCAAAACGCTAAAGATCTAAAGATGAATATCCCTTAAACCTCCGTCTTTAATTAGGCATATTGCTATTCATGCCTGCAACTAGGATAAAATCCCAGAGTCAGCTGCAAAAATCTAATTACTTTTTCTCATAAATGTATGCAGTGATTTGTTTAAACTTTGCTCAAAAAGATTTTGATGAGAAAGCTGGTCTAAAGATATTCCTATCATTAAAGAGTGAGATTGCAAGTAAAAGGGATCCATCAAATGAGAAAATAAACTCAGATTACATGTTTTTTACTGATTAAAATTACATCAAGCAGAGGACCTAAAAGCAACCTTACAATGGATCATAGAAGCTAAGAACCGGACTCAATGAGCAATTCTTGGAAGAGAGCAGTAGCCCGGAGGAAAGCTGTTAAGGTCAAGGACATTGTTATTATAATAAGATCTCTCGAAGTACTTCAATGGAGTGGGATTGACCTGCATGAACAGATAGTTCCCTGCAAAAATATCACCAAAATGAGCCTGACCTTCCTTCAATCTCTTCAGCACCTTGGCACATGAAAGCCTAACGGCAGAGACCAGCTTAACTCTCCTCCTCAAGAATCTCCCCAAGCTTGGAACCTTGAGCCTAAACCTCTTTCTTATATGCACCCTCCTGAACCCGTACCAACTTCTTGATTTGACAATATTGAATCTCTGCCTCTCTTCATATTCATCACAGAAACCTTCATGCTTCAGTTTGTGGTAAGGAAACTTGGGGCCCTTGGCCATCTCAGTGGCAGATATGGGGAAGGATATCAAAAGACAGCCGATATAAGGAAATTATTTTTCCATGCACTTATTGCGAGTTTTAAATCACCTGCTGGTTTCAGGAAACAGTTGAATACATTAAATGCAAAAGCAGAAGCTGCTGGAAACGGAGTGGTGCCATGCATTATTGCTAGCCTTTTTTGTCCATAACGTACGTGCCCAAGTTCCTTACTTCACAGCTCATCCATCTACCATGGGATTATTGCTGTGTTCGTGTATATGATTTGTCACCACTCTCGGCGTCAAGTTTTCCATTGACTGTAAAAAGCCTCAAGTACTTGTTTTTCCCATTTGATCTTGTTTGAAAATCTTGGGTCGGGTTCAACCTCACAGTCATTCACCATTACAAGTACGACGTCGGTTTATTTACAAGCAAAAGGACGGGAGCATTTGGGCCAGCCTTTGGATTTTAATAAAAAAGCAAAGATGCAATCTCACATAAATTACAAAACTACATGGCTGTATTTATTTTTTAAAAGGTGATTTTTAAAAAAAAAAATTTTAAATTTTTTTTTGTTTATTTATCATTAAAAAAGTTGGTTAATAAAAAAAATTTTATATTATTTACTAATTGTATCAAATTTGATCTTTAAAATTTTAATTGCTATATATATATATATATATATATATATATATATATTTTATTTTAAATATTTATTTTTTAATTTCATCTCTTAAAATTTAGTTCTCATTTTTATAATTATCATTTAATTTTTTCTTATTATTTTTTTATTAAAATTTTATCTATCAAATTTGATCCTCATTCCTTTTATTATTACTTATTTTATTTGAAATAATTTATAAAATATTAATTATTATTATTTTAATTTCTTCATCTTTTATTTTTTATTTTATTTATTTTATTTAAAATAATTTATAAAATTATATTTTTTTTAAATTCATTCTCATTCAACCTTTTAATTTTAATTTGTAAGATTTATTTTTCATTATTTTAATAAATTTGAAAAAAATAAAATATTAATAAATTATTTTCCAGCTCATTTTCCATGACATAAACAAAGAAAAATATTTTTCAATTTATTTTTCATTACACAACCAAACATCAAAAAATAATTCATTTTCCCGAAATTCACTTTTCAAAAAAATATCCTTTCCAACAAACAGGCCTACATTGAAAATCCAATATGATTCTGCAGGGAAGGAGAAACTAAACAATCACATGAAAAATGGACTGGACTTCAAAGGTTACCCACCCAGCAAGGCTAGACCTACTCTCTGATTGATATCCTTACAAAAACTAAAATTGCACGCATGAGAATTGGGAGAATGTACAAACGGACATACATCTGAATCTGAGACCAACTGGCCAAACATTTGCAAGATTTAAATAACGAATAAAAAACAAAACAAAAAAATAACAACAATGAATGAGACGTGTTAAGGCAGAATGCTACTTAAAAGAGCTTTATTCTTGTTTCGATCGAACTTCGACAGATTGGACATAACTGAAGGGTTTCTCCACAGTCGCAACATGTCTGATGGATAGAAGAAAAATTATGCATCAATTTCTTTCTGTCAACAGAACTCCAAACATATACGAACTGAGAAAAAATCAGAAGATTATATATCTACCTGATGCCCACAACCAAAGGCCATGTCCTTCGAATTACTGAGGCAAATAGGGCAAAGCTGTACATTAACAACATAGTTAGTTTTGCAGTCAAATCAGCTGATAAAGTCAGCCCGACTTTGCTGGAAAATTCGTGGAAAAGGCAAGATATAACTTGAAGAAGACAAGGCTTCCAAATGCAGTTCAATCCTAGATAATAATGCTGTTCTTAACAGAGACGCTCTTGTGTGGCACCAAATGGGAATGGCACAAAAGCACATAGCACAGAGTATGAAATACAACATACTTAAGTGAAACCTAAAACCCTAAACAAATACAATTGACTGGTTCTAAATGCAACAGTTTTATCTAGTGAACAAAACCCTAAAGAAAGCATCATATCATTGATCCAAAAGCATCCCTAACATTAAAAGCATACCTGATTATCATAAGTTGAACACGTAGCAGGTGGAGCTGAGCTGAAAGGTTGGCTGTCTCTTTGATAAGAAGGAACACTTGGCTTAAAACTGGCTGGACGAGAAGGCTTAGAGCTGCTGAAAGATGCTGCACCATACAAAGGTGGAGGCAGGGCAACTCTCTCAGAAACAATTCCCTTGCTCTGACTGCCCAATAAAAGATGGCATAACAATTAGAATGACAAGAAAACAGATGCAACACTTCAAATAAAAAATAGATCAAAATAATAATATAAAAAAAAAACACTTTGAAACTAGCCAGAGGGGGAAGCGTGCATTACCCCAATATACCAAGCTCTATAGTTGCCTTGTACTGAGAAGGAATTTCCATCAGAGCAGAAAGCGCAAATTCTGTCTCCTTTCTTGATGTGTCCACATTCTTTGACATTATTTCTGTGAAATTCACAAACTGGAGAGAAGCAGCCATTGAAGAAGCATATGTCAAAAAACACCGTTTCTAAAAACAAAAGAGTAATTAAGATGGAAATCAAATAACACCCCAAATACTTACCTGGAAATTATCAAAATCTCGAGCAGGAATGTTATCATCAAACTCCCTCATCATATCCCAGGGCCCATCTCCCACCCCAACTAATATAATAGATAAGGGAAGCTTGCTGTAAGAAAGCAGGTCGATGTTTAGGAAACAACCAGGAAAAAAAAGGAACTCCAGAAGAAAAAAAGTTACCCTGACTTTACCTTGCTCGTACAATGGCTTCGACGGTCTTCTGTTCCTGTGGACTTAGCTGGCCATGCTCGGTATCAACACTTCTAGTAACCTGAGACAACCATCAACAATAAATCAGTAAAGCCTTGGGAACAACACCTAGTTTGAATGAAAACTTTCCAGGCCATCAGTGACCAAACCACCATTCACATGGGAGAAATGATCACCGGTACAATGACAACAGGTTGTCAGCATTCTATAATTTCTTGCATAGATAGTCCAATTTTCCATCCCTCATTCCACTCATTTTGGTCACAAAAGCATGGCATTTCTGCCCCTTATTTGTCTCTGAATTGAGATTACAACTGTAGAAAAGATAGCGTACCTGTCCATCTGCAATTATCAATAGTACATGGTACTGGCCAGCGCTCTGCTCAACAATGGTCATTGCCATTTCAATGATTGGTGCAAATGATGTAGGTCCTGCAACAAAATGATATGCATAAACTAAAAAATCCAATTCTAGACTTCAACGAAATACTATGAGATGAGAAGCACCAGTATCAAAAAACAAGATTTAAACCTGCAAGTCGTAGATTGGGCACGATTTCCCTATACCGACTCAAGACTTCCTCAAATCCATTGCAAAACCTCTCATCTGGATAGAAACTGAAGACATCCTGATCATGTGTTGATGCTGCCAGAGAAAAGTGTTTGTTATTGGCAGTTGCATCAAGTGAATGCTTATAACTAGGCAATCTTTGATCTATTGAATTCTCAAAACCAAGTAATTTATCAATACATACCATCCCCAAATCCAAAACAGGGAATCAAGTTATCCTCATCAAAGGCAGCCAGCGTTTTCCCAATAATGGATATTGCTTGTTCATATGGATTAAAACCATCTCCGATATGATGCAAGCATCGTCTGTTATATGACCTGGCACCTATTATCAAATCAAATTTAATAGCCTGTTCGGCAATAGGTCAGGCAACATACATTTTAGGCAAAAATGATAAACGCTAACCTGTCCACTCATTGCTCTTTGTGAAATCAATACCAACAATGAGATTGGAAGATTCAAGACCAGCACGTGCAAGAGCCTCGGTCACCTGCAAGGAAAATAAGGATTCATTTTACTTCAAAATCTCTGAAACTGGCAAAAAGACCAGAGCTCATTTCATGGAAAATGCATGACCATAGGTAGAAAATGGATGACGTTTTTAAAAAAGAGAAACCACCACTCCACCAAAACTGTTGTTTAAAGCATAATAAATCATCTAAGAATGGCACAGTTACATCTGATGAAGACAAACAGACATGGAATCTAAATGATATTAAGAACCTAGCGAGGAGATACAAAACCCAAAACTTCATTTCCAAAACATGCTTGCCCACCAAATCCTTCTTAATTCTGCTTATCTGACAGAAAACCGAAATCCGCATAAAAACCACGGCATGTTAAATTACCTGATGTAATGATTTGTAATCATCTGCAATCCTTGAATACTTCCTGTCGAGCCTTCTTCTGTCACCGCCACCCCCTAAGTCTTGAGAGGAAGAATAAAGCTGATGCGACCCAAATGATTGTTGTGATGCATAAGGTTGCTGTGGTGGTGGTGGTGGTGGTGAATGATTAAAACTTTCTTGACTATATGATGGTTGTTGATAGGCATCCCATGAAGATGGATTCGAACTCCAATTGGCTTGCCTTGAACTTTTGCCCCCCATCAACTTAATTTATCTACAATAAACCCCAATAATTAAGAAAAAACCACTTCTCTTCTCCACAAATTATTAATAACCAAGCACCAAAAATGAACCAAAAGAAACCGAACTCTCTGACTTGAATTCTTTATTCAAAACCCACTTCAGAAACACAAATATAAACCCAAAGAAAAAACTGAAACACAAAACCCTTTAATATTTCCTGAATTCAATTAAAGAAAAGAAGAAAAAGTGGACTAGGTAATGAAAGAAATAACCAAGAAGTTCCCAAATTTTGCTTCTTTAGCTATACAAGCAAGTAATAGCCAAAAACGATGACTTAACATACACAACAGGCGGCGGCTGTAGAAGAAAGTGCCTTCCACGTAACTTCTATCTCCACCGCTTGAGACCATAAGTGGGACACGAGAAGAAAGACTGAAGACAGACCATACATGTTCTTATATCACTTGCAGGTTAAGGAATTAAAACCAGTTTGCTTACAAGAAATGATCAAAACACGCCACCATTAATTAATTAATCTACTTCTACAATTAAAACAAATTACAAGAAAATTAATAACAAATTATTAAGAAAGTCAACAACAATCTTAAAACGAAGCACATTACCATGATCAACCACGATCTAATTCAAGGAGATAAAATGATTGATAGAAAATTATCTGTTTAAAATAATAAAGGTAAATAAAATTTGGAGAAGAGAGAGAGAGAGAGACTTACCAACTACTCTTGGCAGGATAATAGTCTCTAAACGTTAGTGGAATGGATCTGAATCTGTTAGAGAGAGAGATGATACTCTTTTCGTGAAAGTTTTTGAAAGCAAAAGGAAAGTGAAGAGCCTTTTCTCTTTTCTTTTTCTTTTTTATTTATTTGAGGGAATAGGAAAAGGAAAAGAAGCTCGTGACATGGTAGCTTCGTTCTACTTGGGAAAATTTGGCAGCTGTTCCTTTCTCTCTTTTTTTTTTCTTTTTTTCCAAAAATAATGTGTATTGAGATAAATTTTGTGTAGCAAAAGGTCAATTTCCCTTTTTTTTCCAATAATAGCCTTGTGTTTTCATCAATTTCATGAAATTAACTTTTCTCATTTTATTGAATAATATTTAACTGTAATAGTTGTTTTTTAAAATATATTAAAATAATTTTTATTATTATTAAAACTTATTTTTAATATCAGTATATTAAAAAAATTTTAAATTATAAAAAAATATTTTAAATTTTAAATTATTTTTTAAACACAAAAATAAATACAGTAACTTGAAAGGTGTATATCACTTTGTTTTTAAATGTGGGTTATTAAATTTTTTATATATTTGTGTTATTTGCCATCTTGCTTTTATCCTTAACTTTATTTAATTTTAATAAACTTTTATGTAGAATTATAAAGTCTTGTATTTTTATATTAATAAAATTTGATGGCTAGTGTCTAATATCTAAGATAGAACATCTCTTTGGGTGGACTTTTTTTAGATATTTCTTACCAAATTCCTACATTGGTATGCCGAATTATCAAAATAATAATACAGTAATTACTTTGTTTTTTTTCTTAGATTAGAGTTTTTAATGATGATAAAATATGAATCTAAGCCATCAACGTCTAGCTTATTTACAATTTATCATGTGCAATGTTGACTTCCAATTCATACGTGTACCTTACACCAACTATTATAGTATAGTTATATTATTGTTTGGAATTGTGGTCTGAATAAAAATCAGATAAAATTTAATTTTTTAAATTTAAAATTAATTTTTTATATATTTTTAGATTTTTTTAATAGTTGAAAATATTTAAAAAAAATAAAAAAAATTACTATTTTAACTTTTTTCAATGTGAAAAACACTTGATTCTCATTATCAACTACTGCTATTACACTTCTAAAAACCTCCTAATTAATTTTAAAAGTTGTGATGCATAAAACTAAAAAGCAACAACAAATTTATTATCAATTGATTGTTATTTTTGTGCTGAAACATATTAAAATAATATTTTTTTTATTTTTAAAAATTATTTTTGAGATTAGTACATCAAAACAATCCAAAACATATAAAAAAATAATTTTAAACAAAACAAATTTAAAATTTTAATCAAACGCGTTTCCAAACCGTGCCATGGGACAACAAATGCATTATTAATTGATTGTCATTTTCTCAACCATGGGGAAATTAACCAAAAATGGAGCACACAGAGGGAAGTGACCTTTTATTACAAGATGTAGGGGCAAAATCAGGATTGTATCTTTTATTTATTTATTTATTTATTTATGAATAAATGAGCGGTTGCCTTTTGGATATGCATAAGATAGAGAGTAGATATATGGATTTGATAAAGACGTGTCAATGTCTATCGCGTTGTTATATTGTGTGTCTGGCTGCGATTGGGACACCACAGTAAAATTTGTTTCTTTATTTTGACTTCAACTATTTTATTTTATTTTTTTTTAATTTTTTACTCTCCCCGACATCCCCATTTTTCTTCCATATTTTGGATTTTTTTCACAGTGATACTGAATTTGGAATTGTGAGAACGGATATGAATGTTTCATAGTGTTTGCTTGTTTGATTTTCATGCCAATTAAAATTATTGTTGTTGTGACATGAAATTTGCATATGATTAAAGTTTTTCTTAATACAAAAACAAGAGAGATTAGAAATTAATTCACCAATTAATTTTTTTGATAAAAAAATATAAAAATTTTATATAAAAAGGGCTAAACAACACCAAGAGAGAAATTATAAGTTAATCAATAAAGATTAAGTTTAAAACATTAATTAATAAATATTATTAGTATTGTTTGAATATGGTATAGAAAAGGATTTAATCTTGATTAACACATAAACTACCTTAATAAAAAAATTGTTCGAATTTTCCGTTCTTCAAAATTTATGTATCCACCTACACCACGGGTAGAATTTTAAATTAACTTTTAATATAACAAGATAAAATTTTAATATTAAAAAAAAATTAGTTAGATTGAAGTTCAACTGATCAGATACCGAATGTATTTTTAGAGATCACTAACTTGAGTATTATAAATTTTAGGGTTATTGAAAACTTAACTGATTGTTAATTTCAGGGTCTCGGGGGATTAATCGAAGTACGTGTAAGCTGGCCCGGACATCAACGATAAAAAAAAAATAAAATTAGTTAAGAAACTTGTAAGGATAAAATTGTAAAAACAATTCATCATACGGTTACAACGAAAGCCCGTTTTCAGAATTTGTTGCTCGACTATTACGGCATGTTTTTACGTCGCTAAATACGTTTATCCTTGCCCAATCATCGCTTAAATTAGTATATGAAAGACTACGACTGGGTTTTGAGATCGCTGCTATGTTTCTTGCTTGGATGTCATATGTGACCGACAATATAAGATAGAGTCAAAGTCCGGCATCGTTTCTTGTTGGTTCTCCGTAAAATGGCGGCCACGCGTGTTCTTTTCAGCACCTTCGGCATTTTGATTGAATCGTTTTTTTTTTTTTTTAATTCTTAATTTTCTTAGTTTTAAAATAAAAAAAATAAAAAAAATTCAAATAATATTTTTTAACTAATTTTTTTATATTATTTTCATGTTCTATAATCAAAAATAAATTTAAAAAAATAAAAAAAATATTATTTTAATATATTTTCAAAAAAAAAAACATTTTTAAAAAACTTTTATCATATATTCAAATAAACCCTTAAAGGAAACAAACCTTTAAAGGGAGTGTTAGGACATCCAATGAAAAAGGCAAATGAAACGCTAAAATTAAAATATTTTTTAACTTTTTTTAAAAATATTTTTTTATCACAGAAAATTCATTCCTGTATATATATGTGTATATATAAAGCCAAAAAGCATTAAAGTAGACTATTTAAAATATTTTTCTTTCGTCTACACAATTTTTCTCAATGTTTTTCTTTTAAAAAGCAAAAAAAAATTAATATTAAATATATTAAAGTACAAATGTATTATTAAAAATAGCTTTTTTTTCTATTGAAATTCATATAAAAAAATCATTTTCACACTATTAAAAAAACTATATCAACAATTTGACACATTTAAATAACTTTTGCCATTAAAAATGCTATAGCGACTATCACAATGCTTGTCGCTGGCCTGAATGTCTTGAGTTTGATTGGATGTTACTTTACCATGATCCATTTTTGCAAGGTTCACAAAAATAGAAAGATATTTTCTAGAAGATTATTTTTCGAAAAACAAAAGCTCCCAAAATTTAACCAATTTTTTTATTTTTTGAAGAATTTGTTTGTTTTTAAAAATTTTGAATTTTTATTTTATTTTTTTTGTATTTTAGATTATTTTGATGTACTGATGCTAAAAATAATTTTTAAAAAATAAAAAATATATATTATTTTAATATATTTTTAAATAAAAAATATTTTAAAAAAAAACCACAATCACATTCTCATCTAATTACAGTATTCAAGCTATGTTTTAAAAATTTAGATATCTTTGTTGGAATTCGAGTTCATGACTTTCAAAGATATTATTTTTTATATTTAATATATCTCTTAGTGTTGTTTTATCGAGGAACTTGGCACCTAATGTAACTTCCTAAATTGCATTCAAATTTAGAGATTTTATTTTAAAACGAAAAACTACAAGACTAATTTCAAATTTACACTATTGATTAAATAAAATACTAATGTTTTATTTAATTAATTAAATACCTTGAACTAACAATGCATATAATAATTTCAAATATACATAAAAAATATTATTTTGATGTATTTTCAAGTAAAAAACATTTTAAAAATAATTATTACTGCAATAACAAACACTACTTAATTATACACACACAACACAACTATTTTTAAAGAGTAAATTATAATTTAATTCTTGTATTCTTATGATTTTAAAAGTCAGTCCCTTCATTTAAAAAAAATACATAATTTAGTCTCTTAATTAAAGTTTACTATTATTTTTTAAAATATTTCTAAATTACCTTTTAAATATACTTTTAATTTTATAAGATTGAAAGTTTTTATTACAAA
>Ga0325405_1005844_pt1 | contig 12474 bp, 9 predicted proteins | sample PopdelMetagenome_21_FD_205663 | JGI IMG/M metagenome (GOLD analysis project Ga0325405, IMG submission 205663) | Populus deltoides microbial communities from Bellville, Georgia, United States - Xylem-Control-R2 | ecosystem: Host-associated > Plants > Phyllosphere > Stem > Wood/Secondary xylem...
TCAGCCTTCATAGCCGTCTTGCGCATGCAATTCTATGTTTTCTTTTGTCAAAAACAAAAAAAGTTGTTTGATCTAATATTAATATAGTATGGAGTTGTTAGTAGTTAATACTTTTTTATTATTATTATTAACATGGGTGTCCAGGCCAGTTTACACGCACCTCAACTAATTTTACGGGTCCTGAAGTTAACGACCCTATAAACCTCTAGTAGTCCTGAGATTTATAAGATTAGAAATTAGTAATTAATACTTGAAATGCTATGTTAAGTCTCGGCAGTTTTGTTTCTCACCCAAAATCATGAGTTCATTTACTCACATATTTCCTCTTTCGGTCTAAAGTTTCAAGATCGTTTATTTATCACATGATAATTACTGGGATATTATCTATAATTAGCCCTCTTAATTAGAGGTATCTAAATTTTTAAGTTTCGCCATAGATACATGTAGTGAAGACCTCTCCATGTATATGTGATGGAAGGATGAGATGAAATATTTTATATTGGATACATGGTTAATTAGCCTATCTAGAAATACTATATATATCTTCTTTGATATTAGAAAAAAGAAGGAGATTTCACATTATTACTTGAGAAATAAGGCACTAATAGACTTATATTTCAACATATCGACTTTGGTTCTTGGGCTCAAGATTGTGTTCATATTTAAAACTCTTAAATTTTTGTTTAAAAGAAAATGGAGGGTTTTGTTTTTCTGGCACTTTCAATTCAAATATGTTGAGTCCAATAGATATCATTGACTTGTGACTTTGTCGTGATCTCCAACATCATATTTATTTCAACCTTTTCAACTGTTCCTCAAAACAGTATTTGATCATGTCCTCTTCCAACCCATAAAATTTATAATTTCGACGTTTTCAAGGATCCTCTCATGATATGGAGAACTTTGTAGAACAAAACCTGATGCCTTGAATATGAGATAAGGAAACCGTGTTGACTTTGAAAAAAGGGAAGGCCATGTTCATAAATATGGTAGAGAAATATGCGGATATGGTATCACCGAATTTTCTCCACCAAAAAGGTGATCGACAGCAATGATGTAGTCGTGGGAAAATTATCAAAAAAGTTATGGGATAATCAAAGTATTTAATGATAGGTTCTTGAACCGTGTTGGCATTGAATAATTTGAAAAATGGAAAAACCATGTTCATATATGTTGTAGAAAAATACGTGGATATATCATTTAATAGGTTGTTTAGTGATAAGAATTTGAAATTAAAAAATTTGTTTTTTTTTGTGATTTCAGGTTCGAGTATAGTTGTTAACTTCAGGACTCGTGAGATTAGTCGAAATAAGTATAAATTGTTCTAGATATCTATATATATATATATATATATATATGAAATCACTTGATTTTCTCCGCAAAAAAAGTGATCAACAACAATGATGTAGTCGAGATAAGTATTTAATGATAGGTTCTTGCACTAATTTCTTTCTTATCCAAGAAGTACGGTAGCGTAGGGTTACTTTTCACACTTCTAATATTCTTTTATGCGTCTTGAAACTTCAGACAACTGGGAAGTAGGCAAACCCTAGCAATTTCCAAAATATGATTGTAAGTAATTACCATTAATTTGACAATTTGTTTGGCCTTATTGTTGAGTAATAATTGTATGATGATCATAAAATTAATTGTTTTAGAAGAAAATACTTCCCAAATTTTCTAAATCATCTGGAAATATTTGTTTATGCAAGACTATCAAAACAAAATATTCGATACTCGATGAAACAACATCATTACCACATAAAGACTTGTGGTGATCAAATGTATACTGTAACACAAGCTCTTGTACTATATATATATATATATATATATATATATATATATATATATATATATATATATATATATATATATAATGGAATGGATTCGAGTTTTCGCCACAAATCCAAGGGACCCAGTCCTTCACTGTAGAGTTTTAAGGTGTAACAAAATAGACATGTTTTCTGCATAGTGTCTCCAAAAACTTGCCATATGTCAACTTCGTGTATATACAGCTAGGGTTAGTGCTACCTTGCATAGAAGACAGCCATGGGGATTGGCTTGCCAGGAAAATTTATGAATTATAGTTAATTAAGTAATTAACCACCTAATTTGTGGCAGGTTATTATAATTAACTGCCACCATGTCTTGCATATACATGACAATGAAGGCTACAATTTAAGCATCAAATTAATTAATCCTCCATCTTTCTTTATGTTTTTGAGATCCAAAAATGTTTTCTTGGACTCATTCAAACGGAATTTTCAATGTAAAGACTAAATAAATATTTATTCCTCAAGGAAATTAACAAGAAGCCGCACCTTGAATTGAAAAGTATATACGATAATTAAGTACAGACTACTACATATATTACAGACAAGAAAATGATGAAATAATTAGCTTTTTGTTAAGATTTTTATTTATAAAAAATTTTCTTAAATAAAATGGGATTGATAAATATGTCAGATCCAAAGTATTTTGGTTATACAGTCAACAAAATTAAAAGTAACGTGAATCTAGCGAACATGCACTCTAGATTTAACAGTTTTACCGACGGAATTTTCTGTTGGTATTTACACTAACAGTCTATTTGTGATTATTTTACCAACAAGATCACAGACAGAAAATATTTATCAAAAAAACACTTGTCGGTAATTTCTAGTTTGTTGGTGAGTCTGTTTTTAATAAATTTACCGATGACTTTACAGATTGAACATACGCGCCAAAAAAATTACCTGCTTCATTCTGTTGATAATTCCCTCGGTACAGTTTAGCATATCATTGATAGTTGAACCATATATAATTTCATCGGTAAAATTACACATCATCATTAGAATGTCATCGGTAATTTTGTCGGTAAGTTAACAATTATAGTGACATTTGCAATAATTCTTTTCCAACTCTTTAGAATTTACCAACGGACTTATTTCGTCGATGAGTTAACAGTAGCAATGACATTTGCTGTAATTCCTTTTCAATTCTCTGGATTATACCGACAGACTTGTTCCATCAGTAATACAATATGTAATTATCTAAAAATATATTTTTTAAAAAACATATATATTGAAAAAATAAAAAAATAATTGAAATAAATTACATAAAAATAAATTATCTTAATATAAAAATACATATTTTAATTATAAATTTAAACATTTGTACATTTAAATACAATAAAACTAAAATAGAGGCGGCGCTGGAGGAGAAGGAGAAGGCTAGTCATCGCCAAGACTATGGGGCCAATTAGGGGGTACACATGTACCACTCATTTGTGATCTCATCTCGATTACCATTTGGTGGAGTTCTTCATAATCCATAGTGAGTCGTTTATATTTTTCATTGAGATGGGTCGTCTGATCATGTACTCGTTGGTCCAGCATGGCCTCAAACTCTAGAGTTTGAGTGCTCAGAACCGATTACAAAATCTAATGGTCAAAACACTATGGGTCGTCTACAAGTTCTTGGTCGTAGTGTTAGAGAGTCAATACACCAAATTTCTATCGGGTCCACCAGATGATCTTGCCTCTAACCACAAATCCGAATCGATATCCAGGTGGGTCGAAGGATCGTCATCGTATCTCTTTCAACTGACTACTATATATCTCCTGCAAATAAAAAATAAATTCATCAAATTCAAGTAAATAATAACTTAAGAAAAAAACATGGTTGAAAACCAACATACCATAAAGTGTTGAGCTCAGTTATCCACGAATTACTGCATCCTTTTTTGGTGGTCATCACTTCGCACGTGTGTTTCCACAAAATGCTTTATTAGGCTTGACTCACGTCCAAGAACCATAACCTACAAGATAAAAATGTTGTTAGTTAAATATATTTATAAAAAAACAATAAATAAAAAATGGATGTAATTAAAAAAATTGTATCATCCGTTTCGCATGTGAAACGAATAGAATGGAGCCGCTGGTGTGCGTGGTAACAGAACCATGAATATATCGGCTCCGATTCCCTGCACAAGACTATGATCGTCGTGTGAAACATGCGTACGTCATGTGTTAAATGTATTCTGCCCATACAATCTCCAAGAAATATGGCAGCCTGAAATTATTCCAAACTGCCATGTCATTTCAGCATGATAGATTGCTTTCTTTCACATATTTTTTTATATTTTTTTATGCCTCGTATCAAAAATAACATAACCTATATGGTACAAATGAATTATCTATAAGTAAATGACAAATAAAATTTTAATATTTGGAATAAAAAATTATCCTGATTTTGATGTTATCTGGTTGTAGAGTGATTCTCTCAAACTCTCCTCACAATATTATCACCAGTTCTATCCCATTTAAATTTTTCCTTGCAGTAAAAATTTATAAAAATAAAAATTTCAGTAATTTCAATAAAGTAAAAGAATTTACATAATAAAAAAATTAAGTTAATACTAACTTTAAACCTTGAAAACCATGTATCGACCAACAATTTTCTATTTGGGATGTTTTGAAATCTGGCTTTATTGAAACAATAGAATTTTCATTGATGATTTAAATACCAATGTTATTGTTCTCGTAGTTTCAATGTTTGTAAACCTTAAATTTAATAAATTTAATAAAATATTATTTTTTTCAAAAATTATTAAACATGTCGTTGTGAAAGCATAACAAACTTACATCGAAAGGTTGTCCTTCCACTAGGCCTCATACTTGTGGGTGAATGAATCCCGCTGTGAAAGGATCCCCCTCAACATTACGACATCGCACTCGATGAGACAACATCGTGAGTCGATGCATGTGCCTCAGGTGCCTCTTTTTGGTCGACACCTAATGACTTTTGGTTGTCATTATCGTTGCTAGAAGATTTAATAGTTATCCTATCCTCATGACTTGCAATAGGCTTTCCCCTAGGCATCTACATAAATTTACGGGGGAAAAATAAACAATTTTTATTTTTTAAAAATAATTTGGCAGCACCTCCCCTATACGGGAAGCTACCCAAAGATTTTAATCCTGAAAATAGACAACATATATGCCACAAACCAATTGATTTTATTCAATTTCTACCATCAATTTTTAATAATTCAATTTCGTAGAAAATTCTTATTTTTTTCGTGATAATATTTTTAATCCTAAATTTACAAGAATTTATTTTAAATGAAATACATAAAATATAATAATTAAAATTAATCCTACACATTTCATTAAAAATTAACAACAAAATTAAATAAAGAAAATAACTAAAATACAACAAAATAATGAAAAACTTATTTCAATAACAACTACAATTCAACACAATTATTTCTAAGTGGTAATACTTATGATCCTAAATTCACACAAAAAATATTATAAATAGAATAAATACAAAATAATAATTAAAATTAATCCTATACATTTAATTGGAAATTGAACAACAAAATTTTTTAAAATAACTAAAAATTAAACAAAATAATGCAAAAATTATTTCAATAACAACTAGAATTCAACTCAACTATTAATTCATAAAATTATTTTAACTAATAATTGAGCAAAAACAAAGACAATGAAGAAACAATAATGCAAAAACAAGTAACGGATAAGGAATGAAAAATTCTTACCTTAATGACGTACATAATTTCGGAGTTGAACTAGGTGTAATACAAAAAAAAAATGAAAAAACATTGTTATAAAACCTAAAAAATAAAGAAAAATTAACCCACAAATACATGTTGATTGTGTTGAGAGAAAAAACTATAAAACAAGTTAACTCCCAAACAGAATATATATATTACAAAAGTATGCAAAAAAAATAACATTTTAAAATTGTGTTTAAATTAAAAAAAAAAGTAGATTTGCTCATTTAAGGTGGAGAATCCTCAATAAAATTTGAATAAGAACACGTATATTGACAAATTAAGTGTTGTGTTGGCTGGATTTGTTGTGGGAGGTTGAATCATGTTAAGAATTAAAGGGATGAGTGGCTGTTTGTTACAAAGAAAATTGCACAAGGAAGAAGTAGAAATCAGGGAGGGGGAGAGAAGGGTCGAGCGTCAGGTCATAGGTTAAATATTACCGACGGACTGACCGCTGAAATTATTCTAATACTAGCACCGTCGTCAATTATATCGGTATAAATGTCACATCACCATATGATTTGCGTTCTTGAATCTCATTGTAATATCGTTCATAATGTCGCCAATATATACTAATGAAAGTTTTTCGTCGGCATATTCATGAATGAATTTTACTGTCAGGTCAATTCCATTGGTAACGTCGTCTATAAAACTTCACGTCATCGTATTATTTAGCTTTTTTTTTATTCCTTCTTTTCCCACCATGATTCCCTCGGTATATATTATGGGAATATTCATGTTGGTATCAACCAATAGATTTAGCGATTGAAAATTCAGTTGGTAAATATTACTGCAATATACCAATGAAAAAATTCTATCAGTGTTTCTGTTTATATTTGTCAATTTTCTAATAGTGATGCCAAATCCAAAAAACTTGGACTTAGCAGTTAGTCAAGTCCAAGAAAGTTTGGGTCTAGCAAACATGCTAGACCTAAAGAACTTGGACTTGGCAATCAGCCAAACCCAAGGTAACGCAAAAAAACTTGGACTTGATAGTCAGTTAAGTTCACATAAACGTAAGTTTAACAAACATGTCAGGCCAAAAAACTTAGATATTACCAAGTTTTAAGGCTATATGTCTGATTCTGGATGATCTTCTACAATATAAGAATTAAAAATATGATAAATCATCATGCCTCTCTATCTAAAATAATAATTCATATTAAGGTAATAATTTCTCTATACTTATAGGTGTATACAAGGTCTTTTAAGGGACCTACTATACTACTATCTCATTAATGACATGTAAAAGATATTTACCTTCCATTCGCCCAAAGCAGAGGATTTTCATTCTTTCCTTTCTTTGAAAACGACAAGGTTCATGGGGTATAAATACCTTCTGAACTATCTAGGTAAAAGGTAGATAACTTTTCATCTCTTAAGATAAAAGATACATAGATTTTAGAGCATTAACCAACTGAAAAATCAAGAACAAACATCTTTGTTCCTTGAATTTAAGACTGTTTTAAATCATTTATTGCCTTAAGCCATTTTATACATTTCTCATAAATATATTGACTTTATCATCGAAGGGTCTTTAAGTCCTCCCAATTAGAACTGTTTTTGCAGGTATTCAAGTTTCTATTATTAGCCTAGAGTTATTTAGATTAAGAAGAAGAAATCCAAGCACTTGAATATATTGATTAACCACTATCTCAAACACTAAATAACATTTTTGTTACATCTCTTCGATTTTAGAACATCATCATTTATCATACTAACATATGTATTTCTCGACTATTTTCTCATACATAAGTATTATATATAATTTATATATTAATCCCATGCAAAAGTTCTCATTGGTTTTGTTAATTACCCTATAATTAAGTTACTGCGTTATGCTAAAAAGCTGGAAAAGTGTTGTCGGATAAAGTTGAAGTTTCCATTATAATTGTACTTCTATTGGTCTATATACATTGAAGCTTGATTGAATGGGGAATGGTTGTGGAAATTATGGTTGGACTTGATGCACACATATTGGGTTAAGATGTTTAAGTATTTGTTCACAAGTAAATAAAATAATGGTGTGGAAATATTGTTATTTTTGTAGATACGAGAATTATGAACCTACCCTTTTAGATGTATCCATTAATGAAGGAGACTATGACTCAATTGATATAAAATATCACTTAGCTTAACTCCTTTTATAATTAATTTTCCTAGTGTAAGTGATAATTAAAGATAATGCTATGAAAATTTGTAAGAGATAAAGAATGTATGCTTGTCTTAAATTATGGGTCCAAGTGAAAAAAAATATATTCATGTACTTATCCTATATAAAAACCTAAAGCTATCATATTTTAGAGAAATATTTATTTTGTGAGCTTCCATTCTCTATACTTTGGTAGCTAAAGATAGGAAAGAAAAAATGAGTTTTAGGTTACTTTGAAATTTTAGGTAAGAGAGCAATTTGTGTGTGATATCATGTAATCTTTTACTTTCTCATATTGAATTTCTCTGATCATCTTGCTCGTGGAGTAAACCTAACTTGCCAAACCATGCAAATTTCATTTGCTCTTATATAATTAATTATGCTAGTCTTTTTTATATTACTTTACTTGCCAATTGCTTTTAAAGTTCATGGTTATTTCCACTACAAACTGATATCAGAGCTAGGTTTGTTATCAGTTGGCTTTCATGATAACAATAAAAGTAACACCAATGATGAAGTTTGATATGGATAAATTTAATGGTATGAATGATTTTAATTTATGATGTATTAATATGTGCACCTTGTTAGTTCAACAAGATTTCTTTATAGTACTAAAAGATTTAGACAATTCGCTTAAGGGGATGAATGATGAAGAGAAACTCTTTATATGACCAAATCCCTGATGAACCGATTATATCTGAAGCATTGATTGTATACTTTGTATATGAAAGAAGGTATGCCAAATTGAACTTTGATTTTATTGTGTTCATCACCTCCATCTTATAATCATTTTATTGATACTTTATTGTAAGGAAGGGATAGTCTTAGTTCAAATGATGTTAAAGCTTTTATAAACTCTAAAGAGTTAAAAAGACATGTGTTAAAGAGTCATAGATGATCATGTAAAGGGTTTAATTGTGATCCTGGAAATATTTCTAGTGAAGGGGAAGTTTCAGATAACACGGAAGGTGTTTTAACTATATATATTGGTAGCTCAAGTGATGAGTGAATTCTTGATTCAAGTTGTAAATTTCATATTTGTTCTAATAAAAGTTGGTTCGACACTTGTAAGGTTATCAATGCTATTATTTTATTAGGATACAACAATAGACTTTCTGTTATTGGTGTGAGTACAATTTTAATTAGGATGTATAATTACATTGTTAGGATATTATAGGTTTGACATGTTTCAAAGACAAAGAATAATTTAATTTTTTTTAGTCTTTTTTATTCTCAAGGTCATAGTTATTCTACTAAAGATTGAGTTATGAGGGTTTGTAAGGGTGCTCATAAAATGATTAAAGAAAAGTTGGTTATTGGTATTTACCATCTTTAAGGTTCAATATTTATTATTCAGCTAGTGTCATAAGAACATATGAATGCCGTAGGGATGATATAGTTAACCAAACAAGATTTTCTATGTGGTCAGAAATAAGATAAATTGAATTTCTATTAGTATTGTATTTTTTGTAACAGTACAAGATGAAATTCAATATAACTATTTATCATACCAAAGGTATTATGGATTATGGTTATTCTGATTATTGGGTTCCTTGTTCTATTATGTCAAAAGGTGGAGCACGACTTCTATTAACATTTATTAATGACCACTTTATGAAGGTTTGAGCATATTTTATAAAGAGAAAGAGTGACGTGTTCGTCACCTTTAAGCAATGGAAGACCTTGATTAAAAAGTAAACTGGTAAGAAGATTAAACACATAATAATCGATAGTGATTTGGAATTAGAGTGACGTGTTCATCACCTTTAAGCAATAGAAAGCCTTGATTAAAAAGTAGACTGGTAAGAAGATTAAACACATAATAATTGATAATGATTTGGAATTCTAGTCAGGTGAGTTTGTTGAGTTCTACAAGAATAAAGAAATTGTTAGACATCACACAGTCAAGAATACACCAAAAAAAAAATTGGATTGCAAAACATATGAATATGACACTTTTAGAAAAAGCACATTGTATATTTTTATGAGCTAGATTGTCAAAGGACTTTTAAGCTGAAGCAGTTAACATGGCTTGTTCTAGTGGATAGATCTTATCTCTAGTTTTAAAGTTAAAGACTCTATATGAAGTATGGTTTGGTTTTCCAACTAATTACTATAAACTGAGATTATTTGGTTATCCTACTTATGCTCATATTAAGAAAGATAAATTTGAGATGAGAGCGAGGAAATTCATATTCCTAGAATTTACATTTGGAGTGAAGGGATATCAATTATGGTGTGTTGATCCTAAGTCATCGAGTTTTATTACTAATAGAGATGTGACCTTTGATGAGTCTGCTATATTTCATAAGAAAAAAGAGTCGAATGGTGTTAATGCTGAGATGAACAAGAGTACTAGTAAGTAGGTGAAACTTATGGTTAAAGCTTCAGAGATAATGTAGAAATATGCTTTAATTGAGCCAGTTGAGGAAGCGGTGTAAGATATTGTTGATAAAAATACACCTAAAGAACAACTTTATAGTAATGTTATAAGAAAATAAAAAAGACAAATAAAAACATCAATTAAGTATGGCTATGCTGATTTAGTTAATTTTGACTTGAATATTACAAAGAATCTTGATAGTCATAAGTCGTATTCTTATAAATAAGCAATTTTTTGGAAAAAATCTTTTTAGTGAATGTTGTTATGAATAAAGAGATTGAGTTTTTTTTTTTTTATAAGAATCGGACATGAAAGCTAATTAAGCCATCACAGGGCTAGAAAATTATTGGATGTAAAATGAGTTAACAAGAGGAAAGATGAAATCTCAGGGATTGAGGGTGCAAGGTTTAAAGCACGCCTAGTTGCTATGTGTTTTACATGAATAAAAGGTGTTGATTTTAATAAAGTGTTCTCTCTAGTTGTGAAACATAGTTATATCAAGGCATTATTTGTTATGATTGCTTTATTTAACTTAGATTTTGAGCAGTTGAGCGTCAAAATAACTTTTCTATATGATAAGATAGAGGAGATGATTTATATTTATCGATTAGAGGGTTTCATTTCTTAAGGTAATGAAGACCATATGTGTTTATTAAAAAAAATTGTTGTATGGATTGAAGCAATCATCAAGATGACATTATAAAAGGTCTTATACTTTTATGCTTAGACATGGTTACATTAAGAGTGACTGATATTTGTGTACTTCAAAAAGCTCTCAGATGGTTTATTTGTATACTAGTTGTTGTATGTTGAAGACATGTTGATTGCCTCCAAGAACATGTTTAAAATTAACAATTTGAAAGATCAGTTGAATTGTGAGTTTAAAATGAAGGTTTTAGGTGTAATCAATAAGATTTTAGGTATGAACATAGGTAGAGATCTAAGTGTAAGCAAGTTACAATTGTCATATAGGAATTATCTTGAGAAGATACTTGAGCATTTTGGTATGCATGACTGCATGTTAGCAAAACACTCCATTTACATTATGTTTCAGGTTATTTTCAGCATTGTCATAGAAACTGAGGAGGAGAAGGAGCACATGCCAGGTATTGCTTGTACTAGTATAGTTGGAAGCATTAGTATGTTATAATCTGCACCCGTTCAGATATTTCACATGTTATTACTGTGGTCACCAGGTTTATAGGAAATCCTAGTAAAGTTCACTAACAAGATATGAAATGGATGCTCTAATATCTTAAAAGTAGTATGAATATTGGTTTGGTATATGATAAAGGTAGCAACATTAGAGGTAGTGTTAAGGGTTATGTAGATTCAAATTATGCTAATGATTTGAATAGAAAAACATCATTGACAGGTTATATTTTTATTTCCTCAAGGGGTGCAATTAGTTGGAATGTAATTTTTCAATCCACTATTACCTTGTTTACAATAGAGGTCAGGTATATGACATTGACAAAGATATGGAATAAACTTTATAACTAAAAGGTTTGGTTGATAATCTTGGTTTATCACATGAGTTAACTATTATGCATTGTGATAATAGGAGTGCTTTTCATCTGGACAAGAATCAAATATACCATTAAATGATTCAATATATTAATGTCAGGTATTGCTTCATTCTAGATATCATGTCATATGGTGTTATATAAGTGAAGAAGGATTACTACAATTGAGAACCCTATAAATATGTTTACAAAGCCTATCTCTATAATCAAGTTTATACGTTACCTAAACTTGATTGGTTTGTGTGGTACTTGAGAGGTGTTCAAGTTTCGTAAGTTGATTCAATTTAAATTAAGATTGAGAATTGTTGGGGTTGCTTTAAATTGTGAACCCAAGTAAAGAAATATCCATGTATTTAGTCCATATAAAAATCTAAAATTATCATATTTTAGGGCAAAACTTATTTAATGAGTACTTTTATTTTATATACTTTGTTGGCTAGAGAAGGGAGAGAAAAAATAAGTTGAGTTATTTTAAGATTTTAAATGAAATAATAGTTACATGTGACACCTTGTATTTTCCCATAAAAAAATTATTTGACCAACTCGCTCATCTAGTATAGGCCTAAATTTCCAAACTATATAAATTCTATGTAATTGTGCTCAACTTGTCATTTGGGTTTTAAAGTTTAAGATTGTTTCCACTGCATAATTAATGCACATGGAAGCTAGTGAATTTCTCTAGCTGGAAAGTATTCTCCAAATTCAACTCCCTTTTCAAGCTACAGCAAAAGAAGAAATCTGAGACAAGATTTTAAGCAAGAAAATTAACCACACTAGCATATGGCATCTAGGAAAAAGAAAGAAAGGACAAGTCGTCGAGAACGGTAGGTTTGGATTCCCCATTTTCCCAGCT
>Ga0325405_1005846_pt1 | contig 12470 bp, 11 predicted proteins | sample PopdelMetagenome_21_FD_205663 | JGI IMG/M metagenome (GOLD analysis project Ga0325405, IMG submission 205663) | Populus deltoides microbial communities from Bellville, Georgia, United States - Xylem-Control-R2 | ecosystem: Host-associated > Plants > Phyllosphere > Stem > Wood/Secondary xylem...
CCACGGATTGGAAGGCTAAGGTAATGCCTTTCCGTTGACCAGATGGTGGAGATTGATGCTGAATCCCTGACCGAAGTTCTTTCAAATCAAGCTTTCGGGTGTATTTTTTTAATTCAAAGACACGCTACAACAACCATATTAGTAATTGTAGTCCTCGGATTATGAAATAGTAAGGTATTAAACTGATTTCTTAGTTTTAATGTCGAGCAAAGAAAAAATTATCCCGATGTATTTTTAATTAAAAATTTACTCATCACAATATTAAACATATATTTTAAGTGTAATGTGGTAGTGTCTTTGTTTTTTAGGAAGTTTGAAAAAAATATGTTGATTTTTTTGTGCTGTTTTACGGATTTGATGTGTTAATAAAAATACAATAAAATTCTAAAAAGCCAGTTCATGTTCATCTAAAAAGCAGTGCATCCTGCATTATTTTACCGGAGACTTATTTAATTCTTTATATCTAAAACCGTGTTTTGTAACAATAAACCTATGTATCGGTCCTATTTTGTGGTGTTCAATTTATTTTAAAAAAAAACGCTTATTTCATATGGTTTTTCTGCATGTTCTTTTTTCACAATATGAAGTGTATATGTTTTAGAGCTATAAATTTATTTTTTTATAATAAATGTAATTATAATGAAACAATATTAAGAATTTTTGTTTTTAAAATATGGGTTTTTTTAATATTAAAGTAGTATCAAACTATATCTTGAAAGCATTTTATTTTATTGATAGAATGTATTTTCCCCTGAACATGTTCTTTTATTATTCATTGAAAGAAATCAAGATTAAGAAAGTGTATTAATTTCAAAACGGTTATGTTAATATACGGTTTCCGGTGATAAATGATTCATTTTGTGGTGACTTTGTTAATTAAGTAGTGGAGGATTTGTAGATGAGAAAAGAGAGGGAGAGTGGTAACTCTCGTTTTGATGCCCGTTCTTCAATGATGATAAGATCCGTAAGCTCAAAACGGTAGAGCGCTCAAAGTCCCGTAATGGGGATTTGAGAGGCTGGTGGTTCAAATCCACTCGGATCTCTTGTTAATTTTTTAAACAAGTAAAAATAAATCGTTTGAAAGCAATATTACATTTATTAGTAAAAATAAAATAATTTATTAGCAATTATTTGGCGGTTTTCTAGCTCTTGTTAAAATAATATCAGTCAATTTTTTGTATAGCACGATTCTTTTGTTTATTCTACTTCTCACCCTCTTTTTTTATTTTTATTTTTAAGTATTAACTTGCAGTATTAATTACAAAATATATGATAATTACATTTTATGAAAATAAGATTTTATTTCAATTATGAAATATTTATATTTAAATATTTATTAAGTATAAATATTTCATTCGAGTTTAAAAAAAAACCACATTTAATCTGTGCATGCTTCATACTAGCTTTTGTAATTGGTTTTTCAATATACGCAAAAACGGTAAGAATAAATTTTCAACTCATCATTTATTACACAACTAAATATAATAAAATAATTTATATTTTAATGGACAAATGATGTCATAAAAAAAATTAATACTTTTTTGTTCATAAAATTTAGGTTACGCATTATATTATTTTATAGAAAATACTAAAAGGTGTGGAATATATATATTTCACAACGGGTTTATAACATGATTTTGTTTTCTAAAATATATTTATTTACAAATATATATATTTTTTCGCTCTTTATTCTATTTAAATCTAAGGTGTGTTCGGAAACGTGAGGTAAATTATATTTTTTAAAATTTTGATTTTTTAAATTTTAAAATCATTTTGATATTTTAATATAAAAATAAATTTTTAAAAATAAAAAAATATTTTAAACAGACATCACCATTACAATTTCAAACACTTTCTTAATATGCTTGCCCCATTTTATATTGTTGCTGCCGGAATGATTGATGTTAAAACCCAAAAAATCACATGCACGCGTGCAAATGACAGCTGCCAGTTCTTTTAAAAGCTGTCTAGGATAGTGATAGAATATTTCTAGAGATTGCTCTTAAAATCTGTAGTGTTTCAAATCTTTATTTGTTGTCTCCATCTAATCTTATCATATCTAACAGTAACCTAATCTGCGTGATTATAACGAAAAAAGAATATTTTTTTTGCTTACCAGTGAAGAGTTTGTAATTTTTTAAAGAAAACTCATCTAACGAACAGTTAATGATTTTTCAGCATATTGGCACAAAATTCAGATCATCTATGGCTTTTAATCGCTATCGCATTCGCACCCATCTGGAATATATACGATTATGAAACATGTATGTTCTTCATTGTTAAGTGCAAAACCCAGGATTGTTGGCATTCAATGAAGATTCCAATTTACATTCAAAGAGTTATTTTTCTGCTGTGTCATCACTCTAATAGACCTAAAGCTACTGATCATGATGCTCTTAGTCTTCCATTATCATGTTCATACAGTTTTTTGATTGATAATTTACTGATTGCTTGCAAAATGGAACTTGTGTAGGGATCCCTTTTAGTGTTGTTCTCTATCTACCTACCATATTATGAGAGATTTGTCCTAGGCCCTGTCCTTGATAACAACAAATTTCTGTGCTGGGACTTCTATGTTCTTATGTTAAACATATTCAATTAATTCAGATGCTTCATATTCAATTCAAGGCAGGTGACTTGATCTGAAGAAGCCTTTTCTCGTTATATTCGCATGTTTGTCAAAACCATGGTTCTTGTCGGAGACATTGCTGCCTTTCATCAAGTGTTGCCTATTGGCTACTGAAGTGTTCATCACATCGGAAGTTCATAAGCAAGAACTTTCAAAGACCCAATGCTCATAATCAAGGGGTTCAAGCAGTCTGGGCATTTGGATAGAACCCAGTAGGTCCTTCACCTTACAAGCTTTACAAATAGCAATGTATGATTCATGGACATTGCAGAATACAACAAGCAGCATCATAAGCTAAATCTATTCTACTTTGAGGTGTATGGATTATTTTCCACGAAGCCATCTCGTATAGACCTGCTTTGCTTGGGTTTTAAATTGGGTTGTTGGTGAGAAGAACAATTTAATAATTGGGTGGGAACATTACAAATCGTTTTGAAGTAATAAATGCTATGCTTCCTTTTTGATAATCTAGCCATGTGATCAATTGACTATTTGAGCATTTCTTCCTAGACTTTTCTATCCTTTGTTGGTGTAGTTTGTAAATAAATAAAGAAAAGATGTTTATCCCACATTGGAAAGAAACACTTCCTCCTAATGTTTCTAAGTGTGGGTTTCTATTGTGTAGTAAATTAAGCCATGATGAACAAACTCTTCTATTTGGCTTCCTAATGTTATTATATGGATATTTATAATATCATTTGGAACTTGAAACTTAATATGAATAGTCATACTATTTGATAAAAATCATATTATTTCATCAACAATCATATTATTTGATGATCAATCATATTATTTCATCAACAATCATAATGTTTGATGAACAACCATAGTGTTTCATCAATAGTCATAATGTTTGATGAACAATCATATTGTTTCATCAATAGTCATATTATTTGATGAACAGTCATATTGTTTCATCGTTATGTTTCAAGTCTATAAAAACATGTTACTATACAGAAAAGAAATAACAAAAAAGAGACATATTCTTTTTTTGGTCTTATTTTCTCATTTTTTTAGAGGTTTAGAGGGCTTAGTTGTATCCTGGAGGTGTTGTCTCTGTGTGGGACAAATAAACACCTTAAAGATAGTGTTTTCACGCCTCTAAGCTAACTCCATATTTGTTTTCATCCTAAATTTTCCTAACAATTTTTAAGGTGTTTATGTTGATGGAGACAAATATGAATTCTAGCGTCAAAGTTGCTAAGGATGTCAAAATTCAACTAGATCGGTTTGATGGTACGAATTACACAAGATGGATGGACAAGATGATATTCCTACTTACTTCATTAAAGATTTGCTACATTCTTGATCCGAATCTATCTGCACTACCTGAACTACAAGAAGATGAATCTGCCACTATTAAGACTGCAAGAGTAAAACGTGAAGAAGATGAAGTGCTTTGTCGAGGGCATATACTGAATACTTTGACCAGTTGACTTTATGACATCTTCTCCAAATTAAAGTCACCAAAAAAAATTTGGGCTGTCTTGGAGACACACTACAAACAGGAAAAATCAGGTTCTGATTGTTTTCTTGCTTTAAAATTTTTTGAGTATGAGATTACTGATAATAAGCCAATCATGGATCAAGTCCATGAAATTCAAATGCTGATATCAAAACTTAGTGATTTGGATATCAAAGTTCCTGATTCACTTCAAGTGGGGGCCGTTTTATCAAAACTTCCTCCATCCTGGAATGAATATAGGAAGAAAATGTTGCATTCTACAGACAATTATACATTTGAACAGTTTCAAACACACTTTCAAATTGAGGTTCAATCTCGTATGCGTGAATTGTAAGCAACAAATTCTAAAGTGAATTTTGTTACTGAAACTGGTTTGACAATGACTCAAAACAATATGAAAGTGCAAAAGAAAGGAAACAAATTCAAGAAAAAATAATATGCTAATAAGAAGCATAGAGTTTGTTTCCATTGTGGAAATAAAGGGCACTATATAAAAGAGTGCAGATTCAAGAATTTCAACAAGAAAGGTGGTTCTTTCAAAGTGAATATGGTTGAAAAAGATGAAGTTGGGGAGTTAGTTGCCATGGTTTCAAACATTCAAATTAGAATGATTACCGAATTAAATATGACAACTAATGTTGTAAAGACTTCAGATTGGTGGCTGGATTCTGGTGCAACAATTCATGTTTGCAACAACAAAGCATGGTTTAAAACTTATGAAGAATTGAAAAAAAACCTGAAGAGGTCTTGATGGGCAACCATAATTCTGCCAAAGTTTTGGGAAAAGGAACTATTGAGTTGTATTTTACTTCTGGACAAAAATTGTCTTTACTCAATGTGTTTAATGTTCCTGAAATTAGGAAAAACCTTGTATCTGCTAGTCTCTTGAGCAAGAAAGGGTTCAAGATTGTTTTGGAGTCTGATAAGGTTATTGTAACTAAGAGTGGGATGTTTGTGGGAAAGGGTTATTCCTATGATGGCATGTTTAAGTTCAGTATTAATGAAATCAATGTTATTTCTGCTTATATGGTTGAATCTACTTCTCTTCTTTGGCATGCAAGATTAGGACACATTATAGATATTTGAAATATATGTGTAAGTATGGTTATATTTCATATCAACACAATAATAAAGAAAAATGTGAAGTATGTATTCAAGTAAAGATGACAAAGAAGCCTTTTCCTAAAGTAGAAAGGAATTCTCAATGACTTGAGTTGGTCCATTCTGATATATGTGAAATAAATTGTATGTTAACAAGGGGTGGTAAAAGATATTTCATAACTTTCATTGATGATTATTCTCGTTTTACCCATGTTTACTTGTTAAGAACTAAAGATGAAGCCTTTGGAAAATGGTAGAAAATCAAAAGGAAAGGCAAATTAAAGTTCTTAGAAGTGATAAAGGTGGAGAATACTTTTCTAAGGATTTTTCTATATTTTGTGAGGAAAACAGAATAATCCATTAAATGACAGCACCCTATACACCACAACGTAATGGACTTGCTGAAAGGAAAAATAGACCTTAGTGGATATGGTCAATGCCATGCTTTTGAATGCTAAATTACCAAATAATTTATGGGGTGAAGCCTTACTTACTGCATGTCATATTCATAATAAAGTACTATCTAAAAAATCAAATGTTTCTCCCTATGAAGCATGGAATGGTAGAAAACCAAATCTGAATTATTTTAAAGTGTAGAGGTGTGTAGCTTTTTATAAAAGTTCTGATCCTCAAAGAACAAAATTAGGACCCAGAGGTTTTAAGAGTGTTTTTGTTGGTTATGCACAAAATTAAAAGGCTTATAGACTTTTGGATTTAGAAACTAATGTGATTGTTGAATCTATACATGTTGAATTTATCGAATATAAATTCATAAGTGATTCAAATGTGCAAGAACCAGATCTAAAAGTAATGACTCCTAGCTCAACGTTAAGTGAAAAACATAAAAACCTAGAAGTAATAGGTTCAAGTGAATCTAAAAGAAGTCAAAGAGTTAGAAAGTAAAAACACATAGATACAGATTTTATTTCTACTGATTCAATTGTATTTTTAGTGGAAGGTGATAGAAATACAATATTAAAAAAGACACCTATGATCCTAAATATAGAAGATGAACCAAAGACATTTGGTCAAGCTATATCTTCTAGGGATGTTACTTTTTGGAAAGAAGCGGTAAATGATGAAATGGATTCAATATTATCTAACAATACTTGGATCCTAGTAGATTTACCTCCAGGTTCTAAACCAATAGGATGTAAGTGGGTGTTTAAAAAAAATACAATACCGATGGTTCTATACAAATCTTCAAGGCAAGATTCGTTGCCAAAGGTTTTACTCAAAAGGAGGGTGTTGATTATTTTGACACTTATTCTCCGTGACAAGAATTACATCAATTAGAGTCTTATTTGCATTAACATCAATTTATAAATTGTAAGTTCAACAAATAGATGTAAAAACGGCTTTTCTAAATGGAGATTTAAAGGAAGAAGTGTATATGGAGCAACCTGAGGGTTTTATACTTCCTGGAAATGAAGAAAAAGCCTGTAAATTGGTAAAGTCCTTATATGGTTTAAAACAAGCTTCGAAACAATGGCATGAAAAGTTTGACAAAGCAATTTTGTTGAATGGTTTTCATCACAATGGTGCTGATAAATGTATGTATTCCAAATTTACAAAAGATTTTGGTGTGATTATTTGTCTCTATGTAGATGAAATGTTAATATTTAGCACCAATATTATTGGAATAGTTGGAACCAAATCTCACTTCTATCTTTTAAATGAAAGATTTTGGTGAAGTAGATACAATTTTAGGAATCAAAGTTAATAAACATAGTAGTGGCTATGTACTTAATCAGTCACATTATATTGAGAAAATGCTCGATAAGTTTAAGCATCTCAATATAAAAGAGGCTAATACCCTATTTGACTCTAGTAGCATGAATTTAAATGATTATTGTGATAAAATGGTAGCACAACTAGAATATACTAGTGCCATTAGAAGTCTTATGTATCCTATGCATTGTACAAGACCAGATATAGCTTTTGTTATATGCAAGTTATCAAGATATACAAGCAAGCCGAATACAGATCATTGGAAAGCTATTGCAAGAGTCTTTGGTTACTTAAAAAGAACGATCAATTTAGGCTTGTTTTATTTTGATTTTCCAGCTGTGATGGAAGGATATAGTGATGCAAGTTGGATGACTAGTTCAAGTGATAATAAGTCCACATCAGGATGGATTTTCTCACTTGGAGGAGGTGCAATATCTTGGGCATCTAAGAAACAAACATGCATCTCTCATTCTACCATGGAATCAGAATTTATTGCTATAGCTGCTGCAGGTAAAGAAGCAGAATGGCTTAGAAATATGTTATTTGATATTAAGTTGTGGCCACAACCTATGTTAGTTATTTCTTTATATTGCGATAGTGAAGCAACTATGTCTCGAGCTTATAGTAACATTTACAATGGTAAGTCAAGACATATAAGCATTCGACATAGATATATTTGAGAGTTGATTATAAATGGTGTAATCATCATTGTCTATGTGAAGTCTATGAATAATTTAGCGAATCCGCTCACAAAAGGACTATCTAGAGACATGGTACGAAAAACAACTAATGAAATGGGGTTGAAACCCGTTATTAAAGATACTAGTAATAGGAACTCAACTTCGGATTAGCAAGAAGCTTATCTTTTAGTTTAATGGGTAATAGAGACATGTATAATTCCACCTATATGAATATAAAAGTGGTGTCGCTTTTGACAAGAGTTAGGGTTTTCTCTTGTAAATATTCAAGAAAAAAAATTTATGATTTTAGCACATGGCCATAATGGTGCTAAACAGTTGTAAACCTCTTTAAGAGTTTGGATAGTATTATGTGTGTAGTATCTTTTATTCTACAACAAAAGTTTTGGTTTAATCTGGGGACACCAATAACTTTAGTAGAATTCAAGTTCTAACACTAATTGAAGGTTTAAATTGCAAAATACCTTCTTGTAAGCATAATTCTATCAAGTGAAAAGACCTTTATTACAAACTAGTGGGGGATTGTTGGTTAGTTTGTAAATGAATAAAGGAAAGATGTTTATCCCACGTTGGAAAGAAACACTCTCTCCTAATGTTTCTAAGTGTGGGTTTCTATTGTGTAGTAAATTAAGCCATGATGGACAAACTCTCCTATTTGGCTTCCTAATGTTATTATATGGATATTTATGATATCATTTGGAACTTGGAACTTGGAACTTGATATGAATAGTCATACTATTTGATGAACAATCATATTATTTCATCAATAACCATAATGTTTGATGAATAGTCATATTGTTTCATCAATAGTCATATTGTTTGATGAACAGTCATACTGTTTCATCGTTATGTTTCAAGTCTATAAAAGCATGTTACTATACAGAAAAAAATAACAAAAAAGAGACATATTTTTTTCTTGGTCTTATCTTCTCATTCTTTTAGAGGTTTAGAGGGCTTAGTTGTATCCTAAAGGTGTTGTCTTTGTGTGGGACAAATAAACACCTTAAAGATAGTGTTTTAACGCCTCTAAGCCAACTTCATATTTGTTTCCATCCTAAATTTTCCTAACATCCTTTTCCTTGAGATTTCTTCAATCTTCTCGCCACATGAGATCCGGAGGAATGAAAACCCAGTTAATGATCTTAGTTATTGCCATGCCTAGCTCCTTGACTTTGACTGTAAATCACCAACCCTGCACAGGCCATCTCCTTTCAGGATCAGGAAGCCACGAAGACCTTTTCTTCTTCTCTTTTTTCTCTTCTTGAGTCACCATATCTGCTTGCTGCCTTGTCTCACAATCGCTGGAGATTTTCCTGAAGCTGAAAACCTTGCTTATAAACGTGTAAGCCCTGCTTTTCCTGCTCCTATATCCGATATCCTGATCATTGCTCATCCTCATAGATGCTGAAAGATTCTCATAGCGGGCAACTCGTGTACATTCCGATGATATAGATTCTGATATCAGCAGTGAACTGTTCGATCTCCTAAACTTTATTGACGACCCTCTTTCTACCCTGAAGCTTCTGCAAACAAGCTCCATTGTCTTGCTTGTATCTCTTGGTAGAAAAAAAGTATAATCCTCCTTGTTCCTCTCAATTACTACCAGTGAGGTCGTTTTCTTGGAGAAGTAATAGATTCTTTTGCTGGACGGTGACGCTGGGCCATTTGCGTGGCTTGCTATCCCGTGGAGGATAGTTTAGAGATTTTTCCAGGACCTGATCAATGTTTGGTCTGTGGAATACTTATTATTTAATGCTTATTTATTTTAGCCTGAAACTTGACTTGCTAGCTGTTAATTGGCTTGACGCCAGCACGATTTTGGTTTGTAAGGAAAGTCAACTGTGCAGGCATCTGCCCATCTGCTCATGGCTTGGATCCAGCAATCCCTAGTGCAAGAAAAGGACTTCCAGCCACCGATGGAGTCGCTCGCTATTCATGAATTGGAGACAGATGGGCCAAGTCTTATCATTCATGTACTGTTCTTCTCAAAAAAGAAAAGTAAAAGAAAAAAAAAATCAATATGTGCAGGCTAGCAGGGCGCCTCAAAAGTCAACGGAAGAGCCATTCTTTCCTAATTATGATAATAATCTCTCTTGGGCCTTATATGAACCCTACCAAGTTTTATCTAGTTTCAAATAACCCAGGAAAAGGAACCAGGTTAATAGCCATCCTTAAATTTGAACCTTTTCACTAAGCCCACCTCCAAGAGTTGATGTATAAGCCCATATTTAAGATTGCGGTTTAAATAGAGGTGGATTGAAATTCAATTATTTTTTTATTTTAAATTAATTTTTTATATATTTTTAGATTATTTTGATATACTGGTCTAAAAAATAAAAAATACATTATTTTAATGTATTTATAAAAAAAATATTTTAAAAATTAATTGCAATCACACTCAAGTGTATTTGTTTTTAAGGTAGTTTTTGTGGTTGTGATTTGAAAAAAATAAGTTTAAAAAAAGTGTGGTTAGTTGGATTTAGATACATGTTTGGTACAAATTATGGTTGAGGTTTATGTGCAGCAACAAACATAAATACTTGGTAGTTGTGTGGTTGCAGTGCTTTTTACTTGAAAATGCATTAAAATAATATATTTTTATTTTTAAAAAATTATTTTTGATATCAACGTATTAAAATGATCTAAAACACCAAAAAAATATTAATTTTAAATAATAAAAATAAAAATATTATTAAAATTTTTAAAAAACAATTTTAAAACGCAAAAAAAACCATCGACTATCTCATGTTCATTTGCATATCCACATCCTCGTTGCTGACCTGAGAATTAATGACTTGAACAGTAAAACCAAAAACAATAAAAAGTAACAACAATAAAGAAAGGAAACTTGGTCACCTGAAGCAACAACACCTGATCTGTGAATCGAGAGGCAATAAAAAAAATAAAAAGAAAGAATTAGTACAAAAAACTAAAAGGATCATTGCTTAGCGATGGTGTTACACTCTCCAGAATACACCTGTACATGGTTTGACAAAACGACGATTCCGGTCCCTTTCTTCCTTTCGTTTGCGCCAAGAGATTTAGTCAACGATTCAGCCTCATTATTATTTGATTCAAAGTTGCAAGCAAACCCTCCTTATTCAACATAGGAGGGCGACAAGAAATGCTAAAAAAGCATGTGGCCGGACATTATTTCAACCAAAAACTCAGCGTGACCAAGCTGCGATGGTGCTCTCTGAAATTCTATTGGTGAGATTTGCTTAACAAGAATCGAAAGAAATCTTTACCAAGCTTTAGCAATATCTCTTCGATTCAGTCCCTAAGAGCATGGTGCGATGACAAAGAACTTGAAATCAACATAGTAAATCTCAAGTTCGAATTACAATGTATATCTCTTATAAAAATTTAAAAGAATTAAAGTTTTACTCGTTTATTTAAACCCACAAAATATACTTTTCAGAAAATAAAGTTTTTTTTAAATCCAATATACATATATGTTCAATCCTCTCAGAAAATAAAGTTTTTTTTAATCCAATATATATATATATATGTTCGATCCTCTTAATCTCTATCATTATTTTCAAGATTTATCGTAAACTTTTTGATAGCGTTTAGTTATTATATATTATTTTTATTATAAAAATACATAAATTCATTTTAAAACTGTTTTAAAAATAAATTTATTTTATATTATTTCTGTCGCTTTTTCCTTCTATCAAATAATATTAATCAAACACTACTTTATAATTACCTAAACCTTCCTTTGGGGTAAAGCGCTGGAACAGACCTTGCCAGGTATTAAATATGTGGAAGTGACAACATCTTAGTATTAAATATTATGGTTTATATTTATTGATGTAGATTTTAAAGAAAAAAAATTACCAGTGATGTGAAAATTTACTCTTTTTTTTTTTCAAAACCAATTGTTTCAGTACAAATATTTTTATAAATTTTGTCAATAATCTTAAATATTATAGTCTATATTTATGGATGTAGGTCGTCGCAATGGTATTTTTCATAGATTCCTATTGTTTGTTCATGGATAATTAGCATTTTGATTCGAAAACTATCGTCTGTTTTCTCACCAGGAAATAAAAAGAGTATATTTTCATTTCACACCATTAATGTTATGCAGTGAAATATAAGGTAGTGTTTGTTTTTACGTTTTAAAAATATTTTTTAAAAGGATTTTAAATTTTTTATTTTTTTTATTTTAAATTAATATTATTTTAATATTTTAGATCATTTTGATATATTAATGTCAAAAATAATTTAAAAAAATTTTAAAAAAAGTTAAAATTATCTTCTCTATCTCTTTTAGTTTACCTTAAATATCGTTTCTATGACATGAAAAATCATGGTTTATGCACATACATTTGATATCATTATGTAAATGATTTATTAATTTCTTACACAACAGTGATGTGTGACCAAACCTTTTTATGTTTGCTCGGTAGAAGATACCTAAAAGAATTAGGCTGTGGACGCAGCCAGCAACTCCCAATTGACCCGAAAATACTTGCTATTTCAATAGAGGCTCCTAATTCAGATAAAATAAATAAATAAATAAAATTATTGAGTATTATTTAAATAACTCAAAACTCCCATCATAGTTGGAACCTTAATAACAAGAATTCAAAATATCACACATTGACCATTCAAAGAGAAATTCAACAACTAAAAAAAATTCGTTTTTGAACAAAGATAAGAAATATAGTATACATAATTTAGAATTTTATCTATTTAATTTTAAGCAACATTAATTTCATTAAATATTTTTCTCAAAATCACCATCTCAGAAATACAAATCCTCGGAACATACATATTTACGAACACATATATAGTCTTCATAGCACAAATCATCTCAATAACCCTTCTTGATATG
>Ga0325405_1005847_pt1 | contig 12470 bp, 9 predicted proteins | sample PopdelMetagenome_21_FD_205663 | JGI IMG/M metagenome (GOLD analysis project Ga0325405, IMG submission 205663) | Populus deltoides microbial communities from Bellville, Georgia, United States - Xylem-Control-R2 | ecosystem: Host-associated > Plants > Phyllosphere > Stem > Wood/Secondary xylem...
TTTTGATTGTTACTTATTTTATTCGAAATAATTTATGAAATGTTAATTATTATTATTTTAATTTTTTCATCTTTTAATTTTTTTATTTTTTAGATTTGACCTCTATTATTTTGATTATTATTTATTTTATTTGAGATAATTTATGAAATTATATATTTTTTCAATTTCATTCCCATTCAACTTTTTAATTTGTAAGATTTGTTTCTCATTATTTTAATAAACTTGAAAAAAATAAAACATTAATAAGTTATTTTCTATCTTATTTTCTATAACATAACTAAATACTGAAAAATATTTTTCAATTTATTTTTTATTACACTACCAGACATCGAAAAATAATTCACTTTCCCGGAATTCACTTTAAAAAAAAACTACTTTCGAGCAAATAAACGAGTCTAAAAATAAATAAATTAAAATATTAAAATAAATAATTTTATCTGACTTAATCTTCAAACCCGTATAATAAAATCAACATTCACCATCTACTTGTTCTGTTTTTTCTCTTTCAAGAAAAAACATGTAAGAGAGAATATGAGATATTCTTGAAATTATATACTCAATTGCATGTAAAAAAACCATTTAAGTTAATAAATTAAAACCTCTCTTTTATTACATGTGAGTTTTAAATATTTGTCATGATGAATGATAGGTTATACTTTTTATTTTAAATAAATATTAAAACACATGGAATACCTAATGAACTCTTCAATGATAACTCATATTAAAATAAATTCTAGCCAATAAAAATAATATAGAAAGTGTTAATTAAAATCTTATAATATATGATTTAAAAAGCATTTTAATTTTTAAATAAATTTTTGAAAAATCTATCTAATAATCTATGAATCTCATTCTTTCATAGAAGGTCTCGTCAATAAACATCTTAACTTGATTTAAATAAAACAAGCAATTATATGTTATATAATTTTATAAAATAAATAGCTTTAAATCTAAAAAAAATATAGTTTATATGGTTGTTATATAATGTAAAAGGACCACCTCTCATTATACTCGACCAATACAAAAAAATTGAAACAAAGAAAAAAAATTAAAGTTTTGCCATTGACACTTTATCTCTTAATTAGTTTCATGTAATTCAGAAGGTAGGTTCCAACTAATTTAGGGTCTTCTCCCGTTCTCAAGAAGACCCTTCTTAACCGTCTAAACTCCAACGTCACATTGACGCCCCAAGGCTAGGCCTATAAATACCCCGATATTTGGCGCCCAAAACATTCTCAGTCGTCTAACTGAAAACTCCAAAACTTAGAGACCGAGCGAGAGAGATTGAGAGATTCAATAGCAATTTCTAGGGCTTACCCGTACATGCAATCGGTTATCGATTTCGAGATGCAGAAATTAGGGTATCCAAGCATGAAGACTTTGGATCAGTTCAAATCGCTATCAGGATCCGCAAAGAACTTCTCATTCAATTCGCGGCCATCAACGGACTCGACTACATCGGGAAGTTTCGCTAATTTGAAGATCACTGCAGGTTCTGATTGAAGGTTTTTGTTGATTTTTAGTTCTCTTAGAGAAATAACCTGAACATTTGCGATGATTTCTGTTTTGGATTTGTTTGTTTGCAGAGAAATTGGTCAAAGAACAGGCTTCCGTCAAAACAGATCTCGGGATGGCGGTACACGGATCTCTCTCTTTACATGTGTTAATTATATGTACAAGTATATGCACTTACGTACATTGATGTGTACTGGCTTGTACACACATGCTTCATTGTTGATATATGCATGTTTTCTATGATATACACGCATCTCTCTGCGATAATTGCTTATACGAGGAAAAGTTTTAATATCTTCAACTTAACCTTCTAATTTAATATAAATTACCGCTGTTTTATCAAAATTAGGTCTAGTTATTCTGTCCACTCCATGACAATTAAGGTTAGCGCATATTAAATAAAACTTTATTTTTTGTGGAAAACGTACTGAAGTAAATTAATTACACTGAACTGGATGTGGATTTTGATGGAGAATTCTCATTATATAGAACACCAAGCTGAAGAAATCAATGGAGCATATCCATGTGTTGGAGGATAAGTTGCAAAACGCGTTTAATGAGAATGCAAAGCTTAAAGTAAAGCAGAAAGAGGATGAGAAGCTTTGGAAAGGATTGGAATCAAAATTTTCTTCAACAAAGACTCTGTGTGATCAATTGACAGAGACCTTACAACACTTAGCCGGTCAGGTTCAAGATGGTAGGTATTTCTATAAGCTAGAGGTCTTCAAATTCTGTATAGTTTTTGTCGTTAGTGGTGACAGTTGCCTTTAACCTGCTTCCACAGCTGAAAAGGATAAGGAGTTTTTTGAAGGCAAACTGTCTGCAAGCTCAAATGGCATTGACTATTTGAACCAACAACTGAATGATTTATCTGTGAAATTAGGCTCTGCGGAGGAAACTATTAGAACTCGTGAGTGGTTTACAATTTTATCATTTTCCACAAACAGCTTTCCAGTTTCCAAGATGAGGATTGTTTCAGTGCGTGTGTATGGTGTGTTTGCTGCCACTATTAGCAAACAGGACCTTACTGTTGATTTTCTGATAAAGCATCGCAAGGCTGTGTTTGCTTGGCACTACAATTCGTGATTCATAATGTTCTTGAATCTTTTATGTAGGTGAAAGGGAACTACAGGAACTTGAAATCAATAAGGAGGAAAGAAATAAGATCTACATAGAAGAACTACGCCAAACTACCAGTCTGATAGAAGAAAAAGGTACATGATGTTAAAACAGGCTGATCATTTTCTGGACTTGCTATTTACACCCTTCAACAATTAACTCTTCAAGCACATGGATTTACAAACAACATTGATTGTGGAACAATTTTTTCTCTGATATGTTTATTTCCCAAAGAGGAAAAGAAAAGTGGAAGGTTATGCTTCAAACACCTTTTAATCACATACAATGTGGTTCAGCCACGCCTTAATGAGTAAGAAGGTGCTTATCAGGCACACATCTCATTTTCCATTTGTCTATCGAATTAGGAAATTGCTACTAGTTGCGTAGAAGATAATGTTGCGTTGGCATTATGTTATCTTCATTTTCATTATCTTCCTTGGTGTATTTTTTTATATTTAAATTTGGACATGCTTACCGACTTGGATTGCCTTCAGACCATTATCAACATTGTTCCTGATTAGTCACTTAGGTAGGAAAAGAAAACATGAAATTACTGTTAGTGAACTCGGGGTTGAGTTCCTTTTCAACCATGTGGATTTTCTTTTAGTGGTCAGAACTCGCTTTCAGTTTTGGTATAATTGTTGATGTATGGATCTTTGAACTCACTCTAATCAACATCGTGGAGTTCTTTTCTGAATTTAATTTGTTTCTTTTAGGGCTGAAATTAGAGCAGTGAAATGTTTATTGTTTCATTTGTTTCTTGGCCTAAACTGTTTCATGAATTCCATTGTATATAAATTCTTTTCTAGTGCCTTTAGAAGCTTCTCAGTTTGGTATTGGCAGCTATACCCCATATCTTCTCGAGTGAACTTATATTACATTATCTCACGCGTTTGCTTGCCCTGGAGTTGCAATGCTAGTAGTGATACGAGCCTCTATAGCATTTTTTGTATTCCTAGTGATGCTGGCTCCGCCCACATTGGGATTTTCAGAATTTCTGCTACTTCTAGTGAGCATGTATCTCTTTATGTAGTTCATAAAATATCTTAAAATGGCAACAAAAAATAAGAGGAGAAATACCTAGCTCATAAAGTATTATGTTTTGAGACCACGTTGCCTATGATCCATAATGTAGTGGCTCATGTCAAATTCTGCAGATGTTGAAAAGTGCATCTCATACATGTATGCTGATTGACTTTTAGTTTTAGGAGCCGTGTCCTTCCTCAGTCTCAGATTCTGTGCATTGCTTGTAAAGGCGTTCTTCTTCATTTTCTTTTCTTTTGCATGCAGATGCCATGCTAAAGAAGTTTGAAACAACTGTAGCAGCTAATAGATTGGCCGCGGAGGACCTAAACTCAAAATTGGAAGAGATGAACCGTGAATTGAGACTGAAAGGAGACAAAATTAATAGTTTAATGACCACTCAAGAGAACTTGGCGAAAGAAATGAGTGACCACCAATCGAGAAGCAATGATTTTGCTAACAGATTGGCCATATCACTCCAAGAGTTTAAAAACCTAGAAGGCTTTCTTCATGTACTGGCTGCACAATTGGTTGAGTTGGATAAACAAAGTTTGACTTTTACCACCAAGTTTGATCAGCTAAACTCTCTCTATGATAGTTGCTTTAAGTTGGCCCAACAGGAGAGAGAACTTGCTGTGAAGCATGTCCAAAGGCAGTATGATCAGCTCCATGACCAGTCTTTGTCTGTAAAGTCAGAAAAAGATGCCATGAAATTGGTAAACCAGGAGTTAAATGATAAGATCATTGAACTTCAGAAATCCCAAGAGTCTATTATGGCACAGCTTTCAGAAGAATGTCAGTCAGCAAAAGAAAGAATTCAAAGTTTGGAGTCTGAAGCTGAAATGCTGATGTCAAAGAAGAAGGAAACGGAGATGTTGGTTTCAAAATTAGAGGAGAAAATTGACACCTTGTCAGAAGGATCGAGGTCATCTGAGAATAAAATGGTTTGTGACTTTTTCTATTGCGTTCTCTCTTTTAGGTCATGTCTGAGCGTGCACTTTTAATACTCCATCCTTTACTTCTATCTTGCAGCAAGATTTGTTGTTGAAAATTTTAGCATTAGAAATTGAAAACAAAGACAATGCAGAGAGGTTACAGGATGAAATACAGAGAAAAGAAGAAGAAATAGATTCTTTGCGAAAGGAAAGTGAGAAACATGAGCAACAGCTAGATTCATTGGAGAAACAGGTTTGCCAGCTCCATAGTGTCTTAGAGGAGAAGGAACAGCTTATTGTTCAATATAAGGAAAGAGAAAAGAAGTTGGAAGATCAAATCACTGAGGTCTGAACGAAGTTAAAACCTTTTGGATTCTTGCAACTTTCAAATGTTTCTGAGGTTTTGTATATTGTGGCAGAATCAGGCATCGTTGACTGCTGCTGAAAGCAAACTTACTAAAGCAAAGAAGCAGCATGATATGCTGCTGGAGAGCAAACAATTGGAGCTATCAAGACATTTGAAAGAAATATCTCAGAGAAATGATGAGGTGCTATCATTTATCATTACCTTTTACGAATCCTCAATGAGTTGTGCAGTACTTTCCCATTGAAGCTGATTTCTACAGGCTATTAATGACATTCGGAAGAAGTATGAAATGGAAAAGCTAGAGATTGTTAACATGGAAAAAGAAAAGGTTTGCCCATCCTATAATTCCCCTACATGCTAGGCCATGAAACATGGGATTCATGGGTTTGGTCTTTCAGGCAGACAAAATCGTATTAGAAATGGAAAGAAAATGCGACCAAAAGCTTGTCCAATGCAAAGAAGAATCAAGGAGGCAGATGATGTGCGTTCAGGGGGAACATGTGGCTCTGGTATGCACCAGAAAGTATTGCAAACTTAAAATTGAATTTAATCATTATACTGAATTTGAGGCATACAAGGACCTAAATGTTTTTTTTTTTTAAAAAAATTGGATTATGTTTACAATTGCATTAATTCTTATTATTTGCACACTTATTACAAAAATAAACAAAAAAATCTTTCTTGAGTGTGACGGATCCTTATTTCTTTTTTAATTACCTGGAACCTGTAGACTAAGAGATACAGTGAAGTTCTGCAGTCTGCAAATTGACCATTTTATCCGTTATGTGTATTATCAAAAAGTTGTGCATCGCTATTAATCTTGAGGACTGTTAGCTGTATTATAACTCACATATGCCGGCAAATGGCAATTTCCTAGAAGATATAAAATTAACTATATAACTATATACGAGAGGAATTTAGAAAAGCAGTTTTGTCATGCTACCAAATTGCCATTGAACAATTTATTTATGGAACTGATTTCTGAGTTAAATTTTTGTAAGTTTCTAACAGTGTTTGCTACATTAACTGATCTTTATTTGACAATTAGAGCCTTTATTTTTCTATGTTTTGTTACAGTTGCTGATCAATTTACATTCTGCTCATTGTATAGGTCTTAGGCATTCAGCAGGAGTGTGATAGAAAGGAGATCAGTCTTAAAGCTGCTCACAGTGAAGAACTAAAGTGTGCCCAACTTCAAGCTGAAAATGAACTGAGAGAGGTATTTGTAGCTAGCAATTATTCTGTTAAACGTGCAGAAATGACTGCTTTGGTTTCTGATAGTTTATTCACTTGCCCAGAAAATAAGAGAATTCGGGAATGAACATGAAGTTCAAATGAAAGCTTTGAGGTGCCAGCATGAAGATGAGTGCGGGAAGCTTCAGGAGGAGCTGGATCTCCAAAAGTCAAAGGTGTGCATCTCTAAAGTTCTATATCATATTACATTATCTGAGCTGCGAATGTAGCTTGATTATAGTACATTGCAGGAAGACAGGCAGAGGGCTTTGTTGCATTTGCAGTGGAAAGTGATGAGTGACAAGCCACAAGAAGACCCAGAAGTGAATTCGAAAAAGGTTGGCTTTCTTCCCTCGCACATGTAGGGTGGGAATACCTGGATGTTAAGATGCTAATCTTTTTAGTTATGAAGGAATTCCCATTGATGGTCTCTTTTCCAATGAAATTGTGTCACATCATTCGCAATAAATTGCAATGCTACTCATGATCTGACAATGAAATAAATCCTTGCTGATTTTTATATCTGACTTCTGACTGTCAGTGCATAAGTTCAGAAGTTAAGGTTTTTTTTACTTCTAGTCCCGACATAGTTTATTGAAGTATTCTTCTAATGTCGTGTCCTAGCCCCAATCCAGACCGGTGAAATTTCAGCTGTTTAATATTTTATCTTTGTATGCGTACAGAATTTCTTATTTCATGACTTCACACTGGCAAATAAAATGTCTTTCATGTCTTCAAGTATCATCTAGATTGAATCCTAAAGCAGTTCTTTTGCTGCATTACCTAAATATATTACTCATTCTCTCACATGAAGTAAATATTATGTGCTTCGTGGCAAAGTATATTATATCATTTTCCTTTCATTCTGCCTATGGAATTTCCTATCTTTTATCCATAGATCACTAGTGAATGTGCAAGATCACTAAACATGACAAAATTGATGACATTATTATGTAGAAGGAATATTCTGTTTCATCTGTTAAGATGAGAGGTCCTGGTGGTGCTAAAAGAAGCCACAATTCTCTGGGAAGTTTACAGAATGAAAAGAAGGTACCAGAGAGCAAAGGATCGTTTTACTTCCATTCAGAGAAATCTCTGTTGTAAAATTTTTCACTCTATTTGTTTTCCTGTAATATTTATAGGATTCACTTTGCCTGAAAGCTACACAAACTCCAGTGACAAAGTTATTGAAGAAAGTAGAGACTCCGAACTCAGGAAGTGTGATGGTTATTCCTAAGCATCATAAGAAGGCGAGATACTTCTATACTTGGTATTTTTGTTGTACAAAAAAATGGGATGACCTTAGACTGAAGCTGCAATTTTTTTGTTATCGTGTCTGGTCTATATTTTAGAAAGTGGTTTCCCATCATCCTTCCCCTTCCTTTTTGGACTTTATTGCATGGCAGGTAACTCACCATGAATATGAAGTTGAAACCAACAATGGACGAACAATCACTAAACGCAGAAAGACAAAAAGTACAGTCATGTTTGAGGTATGCACAAAGTCTTTGTGTGCCCTGTTACACCTGCTGTGTGTGCACAAACGAAGTTAAAAAGGACATAGGCTGCTTGCTAGTATTGAAGGACCTCCATGTTTACTGTGCTTAATGCTGGGTTTCATTGTCTTGTTGCATCAGGACCCAAGAAAACATGAGAGGACACGGACAAATACTCCAAAGGCCAGAACTCCAAGAAGTGTTGCCAAGGTAAACTATAGACATGTTATTTCCAAAATCTTGATTTTTCAATTGTGGTTTAATGTATTCTTTCCTTTTCCTTCAAAAATTTGCCAACTTCTGTTTTTAAGCATAACTACATAGAAATATCACTTCGTAGTTTGGTACTGCAAAGGTTTACCACAAATTGGATGAACCATTAGTTGATTAATCAGTGACATTGTTCACCTCTCCATCTTATAAGGAGGCCGAATGAGCAACCCCGTGTGGGCAGCCATATTGGAGTTAAGTTTTCTTTTTTGTTCATCTGCTTCATCCTATTTGCTTTTTAGAGTATGGGTAAGTTTTATTGCCTGATTTGGAATGGTATTTCGACTTCCATTCAGCTCCACAATGGTTCCTGCTGTAAACCTCCATGCTAAGAAAGTCCTACCACCAATTATACCGAGTATCAATTCGTTTTGTACGTGTTGTATTTTCCCCGTATGCCAATACCATGCTATTGATATCGGAATGATAAAAAACTAGAAGGTTTTAAGAAAGGAACCTTGGAAGCATGAACAATGGAGGCTAAATCTTGGCAAACTACAATTTTATGGCATTGGGCAATGCACAAGGACATGTTTGGTTGTTTAAACTAAGTTTAAGTACTGATTCCTTGGTGCTTATTTTTAGTTGTTAAAAAACATTTGTAACGCAGGGACTTAAGGGAGGGGATCAGTCACATCCATCAACCATTGGCGATTTGTTTTTGGAAGGCTCTCTGAATCCTTACGCAGATGATCCATATGCATTTGGTTAGAGGTAGTTTTCTGATTCTGAACATGTAATTTTCATTTGGCATAATATTAGCATCCATTAATAAGTCTTTTCCCTTCCCGCGTCAATGTGTCTTGGCAAATTGGAAACTCTTCTTTTATGAAAAAACAAGTATCTCAACCATGAGACAGCATCTACTTCAGATTCATGGCACGCCTAGTCAACAGATAGCCTCCTTTAGGATGTTATAATATGTTGGTTTATGAAATCTCAACCAGAAACATCAATACTCACCATGTTGAGAATGCTAATTTCCCGATGAAATCGTTGCATCCGAATTAGATGGTGCTTGCAAGTGGCACAGTTTCCTGTAAAACTAGGCAGAATAGGGAGCCTTTTTTGGGACAAGAATGACGAAAAATGAAAATGAAAATGAAAGTTTCATGACCAGACAAACGATTGGCTGCAACTTGCAGGGCAGCCGTAAGAAAAGAAGATTGCCAAATAACTTACGGGCAAACTTTTTCCTCTGTAATATGCCTCACTAGAGGCAGGTCAAGATATATGTTACACGTGCTTTTATCTCAATTTGGAAGCAATCCTTGCTGCAGATGTTTTGAAGGTCAAGGGACTGGACAAGGGTTCACAGAACAACATACACAGGTATGGAGCCTGAAAGCACTCTTCTCCGTCAGAGAACACTTTTTGAGAACAACTTTGCTGATAACAACATAGCATGATAACGTGGAGGAAGTATCCGAGCTTCTACGGGTTCTGTTGTATAATTTTCAATGCTGGGCCAAGATGCTTAAACTTTTCTAATTGAACGCAACTAGTTGTGAAGGACAGTAAATTGGTACAACTCCTACGTAGGTGTTGCGTACATAATTACATGGGTGCAGTGTGATAAGACGTTGAGTTTTTGAACTTGGATCATTTCATTTCTTTAAATCCGTGCGCTTAGATGCTTTAGCTCACGACTACGATATATGAATGAGTGGACTGGATTGTTTGGGGCCTTGTAACTATTGGGTGGAACCAGCCGGAACTAGGTTCAGAGGGTATTTCAAAGTACAGTAGCTTATGCTACTGTGTTTGTTAAAAAAAAATATTTTTAATTGTGATTTATTAAAAAATATATATATTTAGTTAAAAAAATTATTGTTGATTAAAAGATAGTTCACATGTATTTAGTTAAAATGTTTTTATAAGTGTTTTTGCTAATAAAATTATAAAAAAAACATGCTAACAATTTTATATTTGTGAATGATATTAGGGTGCATTGTAATTTTTATACATCATTAAACATATATGATATTATTATATATTGGTGAGTTGCATAATTGAATCATTCTTTCGGACTCTTTAGTTTTAGTTGTTGAAAATCTTATGTGAATCTAAATATTTTTATTTATTTGGATACTCAACATCAATTTGTGCATCAACATAGACGTAAATGTTATTAACTTTTCAGTTGGAAAGAAATGTTTTTAAAAAAATTTAATTTTTTTATTTTAAATTAATATTTTTTTGATATTTTTAGATCATTTTAATACGCTAATGTCAAAAATAATTTTTAAAAAATAAAAAAATTATTATTTTAATATATTTCTAAAAAAATACTTTAAAAAATTTTGGTTGATAAAAACCCTGCTCGAAGCACATTTTAATTAGCTTTTGCAATTATAGTTTTAAGAAAATTAGGTTTTTTTTAAAAAAATATTTTTAATTATAGTTTTTTAAAAAATAAAATAAATTTTGCAAGCAAAATAAATAAAAAGAAGTTATTCATGAGTAAAAATATGTTATTTTAATTTTTACAAAATAAAAATTTTAAACATAATTATATATTATAAAAAACAAAAAGTTTGTCCCAGCAATGAAAAGTTTTTCTGTGATTAAGCAAAAAGCAAAAATTACACAACGGTACCTAAATAGCCTTGATTTCTGATCTTCAAGTTGAACTTGGATTGAACAAATCCACCTTCGCATAACACCCCCATCTCCCCTCATCAGCTGGTGGATGGGAACTGCCCAATGATTCCAAACCATCATGTCTTCTATTGAAGGACGGGAAAGCTTTCTCACTGCGCTTACACTTTCAAACACATTTTATCCAAGTAACAGCTTTCAATGCTTCGTTTGCTATTATATTCGTGCGCTGTATGTGTGGTTTCCTCTCCGCTCTCTTGGTTCCAATGTGACTATTTTCTTGCATCTGCTGCGTCGACTATAAGCTATGGTAGCTAAAGTCCGTCGTTTCTTCAAAAACAGAGACTATTATTGGATTCAAAGCATCTGGATATTGTAGTTAGAGACGAGAGTGGGGCATCTATTTTAACAAACGCTTAAAGCATTTAAACCGCAAGGTAAATTCGGTGATTTTACATGCGCATCATATGTGCAGTTTGGATATCAATTTAGCACTTAGGTTGCTAGGTACAATTACATTGGTTTGTCTATTTCAACAAGCAAACTGTAGCCATAAATATAAGCTCACCATGTTCAGAGAGGCAATCATTTCATACATGACATTGTTGAAACTGGTCCCAAAGGAAGCAATTGCAATTAACCAATTAAACTGACAACCGTTGGCGTAGAGACTAGAGAGTTAAATCAAAGAAGTGACCCAAATCTCTACTACTAGAAGCGAAATAAGATGCTACCATCAAATTCAACCTTGCATGAGCACAATCACTAAAAGGAAAGTTGAAATAGAAAGCACAGCCATGACCTGAAGAATCACTTCCATCAAGCCACAGAGTTTGATCCTCTTACTCTTCAATCGCTCCCTCGCCAATTCCATCTTCAGATCGCCGATCTCTCTCATCATCATCTCCTTCTCCTGCAACGAGTTCCAATAAAAACAAACGCATAGAATTTCGAAGAAAGATTAAAAATAACAGAATGACTTGATTGAGATAGACAGGGAGAGTGCGTTTTTAACCTCTCTCTGGTCGTCGATTGAAGTTGTGAAGTGGCGATTTGGGAACGATTTGAGAAAGGAGAGAAGAATGGCAGCTTTGGCACATCGAACGGCGACTTGTGATTTTAGAGGTTTGTCTTTGCTCTCCATCTTCTCTGCTCCTTCCATCCTGACTCTGATCTCTCGCTTTCGCTCCTTTCTTGCTTTTGAAAACAAGAGGTGATTCTCTCTTTTGAAAATTTGGAGGAGGGAATGGATCGAGTATACTTTGATATACAAAGGCGCGCTACCTCCTCCAGATTTTGAATCTTGATTTTCGAGAATAGCCGCGCAGCAAGCATGCCGCCTGCTAAGTAATCAACAAATTGGGCCTGTCCCTGATTCAGCCCATGTTCTTTTGGAAAAGGCCCAGTGACTTACTGCAAGAAACACGGGAAATATCCTACAACCAAGCAATTCTGTGCTAGTTTACTAAACATGTGTCGTGCATCAGAGTTATGTTCCTATTGTCTGAGTAGGTACTTGAAAGATGAACGCATCAGAATTTCTCAGCCTCTCCTGATGGATAAAATGCGTTGCTGTACAATTTATGCGAATTCTTCTAATTTCGAACAATTGCTTTTGTGCTAGTTTCCTCTAGGCGAAGCAGCACTAGCTAGGTTGATTATATAATCGTTGAAATCATAATGTTGGATCGGAAGTGTAGGGGTTACGGAGACGAGATGCTTAAGCAAATCCTACGTGTGCACGTGAACGCACCTAAACGATATGATTCACTGAATGGTACAGTAGTGGTGAGTGGTGACCCAACCACACAACGTGAATCACTGAAGTCAAGTTGAATGGTAGGGTAGTTATGACCTTACCGAGAAAGAAAAGGAAAACATTATAAAACAATTGAAATTCAAACATATACT
>Ga0325405_1005853_pt1 | contig 12461 bp, 2 predicted proteins | sample PopdelMetagenome_21_FD_205663 | JGI IMG/M metagenome (GOLD analysis project Ga0325405, IMG submission 205663) | Populus deltoides microbial communities from Bellville, Georgia, United States - Xylem-Control-R2 | ecosystem: Host-associated > Plants > Phyllosphere > Stem > Wood/Secondary xylem...
GGCTTCCAAAAAAAACTGTTTTTTTTTGTCTTTCCTAGAAATAGCCTCTAATTTCATATTAAAGTTGAATGTCAATTCTGTAATTAATTTAGACATTAAGTTTCATGAAGAACTTATGAATCATGTTGGTATTATTTTTGGAGCCTCTAAGTTCAATGCATTTCACTAATTTTGAATATTAGTTTTTTTTCTGTGTTGATGCTTGGTGAATATAACATGCAATATTTAGTTCATCAATTTCTTCAAATAATCATCTATTCTTTTAAAGTGACGATCCCACTATAATTATTAATAAAAAGGTGCAATATGATAGAATGCATCTTTAAAAATTGAATTAGAAATGATTTTGTTGTAAAATTTTTAAAATAAGAGGGACTCTACTATTTGTTTCTTCATATTAACGAAACCTAATTGGCGTTGGAAAAGCACTCTAGCTCCGGACCTTCTGGCATTGTTCACTATAACAGAAACACTGTAATGGTCGTTATATCATTTCATCCAAAAAACTTAATATTATCTTTCAAAAGCATTAAAGTCTTTTCACATACCCATTAATTATTACAAAATTCATCAGGGATAGATGAGTCTTTTCTCATCTCGATTGCATAGTAAAACAATCAAAATATCATTAGAAGCAAAAAATTAAATTTGGTGTCAAGGGGCATTCTTGTCTTTTCACAATGATTTTTTTTGTCATTATAATGCGAAGACAATTTGTTATTTGACCAAATATAAAAAATAATAAACAATTAAAACACACAGTGAAATGACAAAAATACCTGTAAAAGCAAAAAATTTAAACCTAGAGTCAAGAGTCCTCTTAGTCTTTTCATAATGATTTTTTTGTAATTATAAAGTGAGCTCAAGGGTATTTTTGGTATTTGGATAAATAAAAAAAATATGGACTTGCGCGTGTGGCGCGCCAAAGGCTCGTGAGAGGCGCCCATGCCCCAGAAGGTGCGTGTGGTGCCTCCCGACATCCAAAAATACATTTTTATGTTGTTAGAAACGTAATCATGTTTTCTTCTTATTGGTGCAATGTGTGCCTATAATAGCGATTCGGTTTGTCACCTGTGAGCCTTTCTTTCCCTTCTTTTTATCATTCAATATTTAATTGATTTGAAATTGGATTTCATGATTTGTTTAGATTAGGTGCTTTAAGTCTAATAACTCAGGTTATGAGTTTGAAAGTTAACATGTTTTTTTAAGACTTTATGATTCTTTTTATTTTTTATTGGATTTTAATTTCATGATATAGGCTATAAATTTAACAAAATATATCAGATTGACTTGACTTTAATTATTATGGTTATAAATTTTTCATGATTGATTTTTTATGACATTTTTTTATCTCGACATCTAATATTATTTTTTTAAAAAGAAATTATAGTTCGACCCATGCTATCATTAGTAAGACTTTTTTTTGGAAACGCACTTCAATTCATGTTTCATCAAAATTTAAATATTTTTTTTAATTTTTATATATTTTTAAATTATTTTAATGTGTTAATTTTAAAAATAATTTTTAAAAAATAAAAAAAATATTTTAATAAAAAAAATATTTTTAAAAATAACGCTACCATCTCTTAAAAGACAATAATTTATATACAGTTCACTGACAAGAGCAGGCAAAGACACAGTAGTCGTCTTCTTTGTAGGGTTTTACTGTTGGCTACTGCCCTCTCCCATTACCCTCAAACGACCACTCGTTTCGGCCATCAGTCACCCGCCCTCCATAGAAACAATGAGGTCAGGTCATTTCTCCTGTCCTCCCTTTCTCTCTGACTCTGACTCTGCAATTATTTTTTACTTTGGTGGTTTGTATGTGCAGGCGGCACCCAGAGGTTCTGTGGGCTCAGAGATCAGACAAGGTTTACTTGACGATTGCATTACCTGATGCCAAAGACGTATCAGTGAAATGTGAAGGTGGAGGGTTATTTAGTTTCTCTGCTGTTGGGGTTCAAGGCGAATCCTTTGATTTCAGTTTGGAACTCTTTGGAAACATTGTTCCTGAGGTATTTATTTATTTTATTTTATTTCTCTTTGTATTTTCACTCTTTTGGCATTGAGTTGTGAAATCTTTTGCGGGTTCTTGTCATTTTATGGGAAAGAGAACAGTTGTGTAGTTGATGGTTTGCAGTCATTTTGTTTCATTGGAAGAAGAATTTTAATGATGGGTTCTTTTTGAAGTTGCTGGTCCTTGTGTTGGAGGAGGTAAAATCATGTTTAATATCTGTGGTGTCGTAACACTTGCTGCATGCTAGTTTTACTGTTCTCAAGAAGGAAAAAATACTTGAATTTGGTAGATTTGAAGCCAAGTTGGGAATTGCTGCATTTCTTTTGGCCATACTTTTTAATGCATCTTCATGTTATGCATTTTTGTGTAAAAAATTGGCTTAGTTTGGAGAAAATAACTCATGCATGTTGTGCTTCATGCTCTGTTTTCTTTTCTTTTTTCTTTCGGGTGGGAAAATTTATGGATTAAGTTAGAATAGTTGACAGGAGATCCAATGTCGATCTATTTAACCATCAGTACTGCTCCCCTTAGAATAGTTCTCCTTTCTATCTGCTGCTATCGCTTTTGCTTTTAATGACTCTCCATCGTTGTCTCTGTCATTCTGTTTTTGTTGCCACTAGCTCTGGAACCATTTCCGATGTGATGCCTTTGCTTAAACGCCCCCTGGGAAAAAAGGAAACAGAAGGATAAAACTTAAACACAGAAAAAATTTCTTGCTGCTAATTCAATATCAAGCAACGCCTTTCTAATCAAAGAGATGTCACTCCCTCTCCTTCCTCTCCCTCCCTCCCTCCCTCTGGTTAGCTTACAAGTAAATGATTAACTATTTATGAATGAATTAACATAGAGCCAGTCAGTCTTCCACTTATACTCTGATCGACAAGTTAGCATGAAACCTCATTTTGAAGCCAGGCTTCCAATTCACTCTGATGAAACATTACTACTCAGGATAAGTTCCATGTTGTGCTTTCACAGACATTCCTTAGGTTTTCATGTACATCACATCGTCAAGAACATCATGAGGAATATTTTCTAGAATTATTGTTGAGTGTCCATAAGCATTGAATATAAGAAAATGCTTGTATCTTAAAATTTTCATTTTTTTTTAATGCCATTCCTGATCTGTTACTCAAAAGGTTTTCATGTAGCATATAATATCCAATACTTAGAATTGTCTGCTACGTCTTATACTTTTTTGTCATGTAACTGACCTGCTCAAGTTAGAGAAACCTGGTGCCACATAATTGAGAATTTTGTTCATATGACATTTCAACGTGTAGTATTTGTAATTGCAATGTTTAAATATGAAAATTCCTAGTAATTTTCTCCATTGTTTTTTTCATTGCAAACTTTTGAAATGTTATAATGTTCATGCTTTAAGGCTTTGATGTTAACTGTGCAGGGTTCTAAAACTAAGGTTGGGTTGAGGAACATTATATGCTCAATCCAGAAAGAAGAGAAAGTCTGGTGGAAAAGGCTGTTAAAATCTGAAGGGAAGCCTGCTCCTTACATTAAGGTGGATTGGAACAAGTGGTTTGATGAGGATGATGAAAAGTCAGCTTGTAAGTTCTCACGACCTGTTCTTTGGGTTATGATATGAGGTCTCTCAAAGTTCTCTATGGGGCTCAAGTTTTCAAAACATGATTCTGCCCTTAGTTAGGGTATAGTATAATTGATTGAACTTCATGATTTCTAATCCTGTCCCAAAGTCCTGTCATTTGATTGTTTAATGCATTTAACTTGAGTGGTTTAATATCTAAAAGCTTAGCACAAGTTGGACTTGCCTTGTTAAATTATCTTCCTCTAATTTGTGTGTGGTCCCGATTCCCTTGAATAGCTTAGTGTTTTTCTCTTGGGTTGTATTTTTGGCTTCTTTTTCTTGATGAACAGGAATTGCTCTATCCTCACATGTAAAATGGGAGTGCACATTAGTGAGGTTCTGCTAGTGAGGAAATTAGATATCTTCCTAGCTTGAAGAAGAATTGTATGCTAAAAGACTCTCAAGAGTCATTTTGATTGATTCTAGCCAGTGAATTGTGTTAACCATGGATGTTGATATTGCTATTGTATGGTTGACATTCATTATCTCTCACAATGAATGCCGTAATGTGCAGAATATGTAATTCCGATGTTTATATAAAAATTAATTAGTTTACACCTTTTGAAGTGTTTGCAGTCTTGACTGTTTTGTGCACCATGGGTCTGTGTGGCATGAAATGACTGAACAATTCTTGAAGTTTATTAGCAATACCATGATGGTGATGCTTTTGAGTTTTGTTAGTACTTGTGCTCTTCAATGAAAATAAAGTCTATTCTTTCAACCATTATTGCATCCCAACACAATCCTTAGCAATCTGGGATGCATGAACTTTTCCTTATTTCTCTTTGTTCACTGCATAACGTGGCTGCTTTATGATTTGTATTAAATAACTCGAGAATATATGGTTCAGTATGCAAGAGTTTACAGCTTCAGTTTCTGATTGAATCTGATCAAATTTCTGTTGTCCCTTGCAGCTGATGCCTCTGATGACAATAATGCTGGGGTAATTTGTTTTCTTTTTTTGTTTGGTTTTCTGTTAATATAAAGAATGATTATAGCAGTGCTTCAAGTCTGCTTGATTTTTTAACTCCTGTTCTTTTGCAGTATGAAAAAGATGATGGGAGCAGTGAGGATGAAGGAATGCTTTGTAAGTTAGACCTTGGTTGCATCATATTTACCATCCTCTGAGTGTACTTCACGTGCATATATAGGATTCTGCAACAATGTAGTATGCAGTGCGTGCTTAATTTTCATAATCTTTATATGCATTATCATCTATGAACTTCCAAACCTTTAAGTGCATGTAATGAAAAGAATGCTTTGTGACTTTCAGTCCACATGGAAAATTCGAGTTTTTTTATTCCAAAACCACGAAGACAATGTTTTTTTTTTTTAAATTATTCCACTATTATGCAGTCCATATCATTTCAAGTGTCAAATTATGCATTATACAAAAGAATAAATTGCTTTTGTCTGTGCAACTTCACCTTTAATTTCATTTCTTCTATTGCTTGTGATGCCATATCTGACTGTATGAGACATTGCTTGCAGATCTTCCTGATCTTGAGAAGGCAAGGGGAAATTGATGACAATCAAGGATCAGTGTTGTTAATGACAAGGAACTGGAGTTCCAGGGATCACCGAACTGCATCAATTAAAGGTATGCAAGGGGATCGAAGTTAAAAATATGCACATTGCTGAACTGCTATAACTGAAGACTGTATATATTAGATGTGCAATTTTAGTAAAATAGAGGCTGACTTGTAGGATTGAACTCTTCTGAAACTACTTCGAGTTATCTGAGGTTTGACTTGTATCCCCCCCTTTCCCTGGTCTTGAGGCTGACGGGAATTTTCAAAACTTTGCCAACACTAAGGGACTTTCAGGTACTGGACACCATGGTACCAGTTGCTTGACTGGATAAAGGATATGATTTGACCACTCTCACCTATAATCTGCCTTAAGTAATGTTGATTTCTCAGTTTTTGATGTATGTTTGCAATTGGAAATTGATTCGCCGGGAAATGTTCAGGTGCCAACCTGCAAATTTTCTTTCAATTAACAGAGACTTGAAGCTTAGAAGTGGACAGAACCATTCAGTGTTCCGCTGAGATCAAATTGAATTGAAGATTTACTAGCAATGTAGATTAGATTTATTTAGGTCATGTTTGTTTGTTTGCTGGAAAGTAATTTTTTTTTTAAAGTGAATTCCAGAAAAGTGAATTATTTTCTGATGTTTGGTAGTGTAATGAAAAATAAATTGGAAAACACTTTCTAGTGTTTGGTTATGTCATGGAAAATGAGATGGAAAATAACTTATTAATGTTTTATTTTTCTCAAGTTTATTAAAATAATGAGGAACAAATTTTACAAATTAAAATGTTGAATGATAATGAAATTTAAAAAAAATATAATTTTATAAATTATCTTAAATAAAATAAATAATAATTAAAATAATAGAGATCAAATCTAAAAAATAAAAAAATAAAAAATAAAGAAATTAAAATAATAATAATTAATATTTCATAAATTATTTCAAATAAAATAAGTAACGATCAAAAGAATGAGAATTAAATTTGATAGATAAAAAATTTCAATAAAAAAATAATAATATTATAAGCAAATAACAATTATAAAAATAAGGATCAAAGTTAATTTAGCAAATAATAATTATAAAAACAAAGATCAAAGTTAATATAAAAATTAAATTTTAAAAAATGAAATTGAAAAATAAATATTCAAAACAAAATATATATATCAATCAAAAGTTTGAGGATCAAATTTGATATAATTAGCAAATAATATGATATTTTTAATTTTTTTATAATTTTCGGAAAGTGTTTTCCGTTGACTAACTCTTATAATGACAAACAAACACAAGAAAGTTTGGAAAGTGATTTTCTGAAAATCTCTTTTCGAGAAACAAACACAGCTTTAAGTGGCTTAGGAATAACCTCACATGGTTGGAAAGAAAATTAGGCAATCGAATAAACAATGCATGTAGTTTTTCCAGGAACTTTAATTCTTGTATAGCATATGCCCTTTTTGGGTAAGAAATTAAGTAGAATTCAGCCAAAGATTTATAAAATCCCCTAAATTGTATTCCAAAATTAACCATTCAGTTAACCTAATTACAATTAAATTCAAATTTGCTTATGAATTGAATTTATTTGCTTATAAATTGAATTCAATTTAGCATGTAATATGATTTCAAATAGGCTGTTAAATCAGGGATTGAATTGTAAGGCTAGGGGAAGATTCCACCCCATTGTAATGTTTTTTTAAATTTCATTATTTAGAATTGAGTTTATTTTTAACAATGTTTTTTGACTGCCTAGAAATTAGAATCACGCGATGTCAAGAAAAAGTTTTGACAAACAGTTGATGCTCGATTTTGCTAAAAAAAAGTTCAATTTTATTGATTTAAAGTAATAATAATTATAGAGATTGGGGTAAACAGGTGGTGGAAAAAGGGCTAACGCGAGCATTGCATGTGCTAGTGCGTAAGGGTAAAGGAACCCATTACACTGTTGTTGCATGTTCTGCTTTCTTTAATCCTTGGTGTTTCTATAAGCATCTTGCGGAGTTTGTCACGGTGGTGCAGTGCGTGTTGTTAGTTGAGGCACGTGGTGACTCTTTTTCTATTTTTCTTTTCATCTTTATTTTCTCTCTCATCTTCTCAGTTTTCAAACCTATTTTCTTCAAAATAGCAAGATGTCTTGTCATTTTATTTTAATGTCAAATCCGGTCCTTATTTTTTTAATTGTTGTTTTATTTTTATGTTTTGGATTTTTTTTTCAATTACATCTCTTATTATTGAGTTGATTAGGAATTGAGTTTTATGAATTTTTTTTTATTTACCTTCTATGTAGTCATCTCAGTCTCATGATTTAGATTACGAGTTTGGAAGGTTAGTCACGGTTGATTCTAGTCTTCTTTTTAGGTCCTTTTTTAGAATTGATTTTTTTTTTCAATTTCATCTTTCAACATTGGTGGGTTGGAGATTAGGTTTTGTAATTTTATTTTGTTTTATTTTTCATGGGGTTATCCTAGTTTTATGATTTAGGCTACATGTTTGACTGGTTAACCCAAGTTGACTCAAGTTTTTTTATTGGATTTTTATTTTTATTTTTTACCCTTCAACTTTAGGTTGGTTTGAGAATTGAGATTTGAGATTTTCAATTTTTTTTCAATTTGTTTTCTATATGTTATCTCAGTTTCACGAAGCGAGTTACTGGTTTGAAGAGTAAGCCCGATGAATCAGTTTGTTTTTTGGGTATTTTTTATATAATTATTTTTTTTTCAATTTTGGCCTTTAACATTTAGTTGATTGAGAGTTCAACTTCATGATTTTTTTTAATTTGTTTTCTATTAAGTTTTCCAGGTCTCATGATCTTAGTCGCAAGTTTAATAAATTAACTTAGGTTGACTTATTTTATTTTTTAAATTGCTTCTTTTATGATCCGTTTTTCAAAATGAAATGCTTAAAAGTTCGGCTTTATATTTTCTTTTAATTTGTTTTTTATGGGATAATCTTATTCTTATGAATTGGATGGTGCGGGTTTACTCTGGTTAATTTAAGTCTCTTTTCTTGTTCTTTTTTAAAATTTAAAAGTCAAATTCCCAATAACCAAAAATATTAAAGGATAAAAATTTAATATATATTAAATTTTTATCCTTTAATATTTTTGGTTATTGGGAATTTGACTTTATAATTTATTTTGCTTTACTTTATATGGAGTTATCATGGCTTCTTAACCCAAGTTGTAGGGTTTGCAGGTTAGTTAGGGTTGGTTTAGGTTGATTTAATATGTTGCAATCTCAATATTTTTTTAAAATAGAAAACGATGTCATCTAATATGTTATATTCTCAGTATTTAAAAAGGATATTATCTAATATGCATCAAATTTTGAATTCATGGTTGATTTTTTTATGTTAAAAACCATGTTAACAAGTCCTTTACTTATACATTTTTATCTATTTTTTTTAAATGATCTGATTCATGACATAACATAAATCAAATATCTAATTTTTCCTAAATCAAAAATAAACTTGTCTTATACTACCCTTGCCACATAGGAGAAAGTTGTTCGTTCAATAGATGGAACTTCTAAGAGTATTTTTTTCAAAATATTCATAATTATTAATAAAACTCTAAAACATGTGAGATTTCTACAATAAATGCATGCACTATGGACCAAGAGATAATTTACTGTGGATTTACTGTACATGCACTATGGACAAAGAGACAATTAACTGTGGACTTGCACAGTTGCTTTTGCACTGTGGACATAAAGTGTTTGCATTGTGGATGACATTGTAGCGCCTGAGGGCATTGCCTTCTCTGCCAAGAGCTGTTGGGTCTCGCATGGCAGTTGGACCTAACGTTGTTGGGTCTGGCTGCCAAGTTAGGCCCAAAACACTTCCAACAAATGTCAATAGTGTTGGGTCTTGCTGTAGCGCCCGAGGGGGTGTTTCTCTATTGTGTTTTTTGGTCAAGAATTGCGATTGAGAGTGTTGCCTTCTCTGCCAAAAGCTGTTGGGTCTTACTTGGCAACTGGACCTAATGATGTTAGACCTGACTGCAAAGCTAGGCCTAAAACACTTCCAACAAATGTCAATAGAACCCAAAATTAAAAATTTGTTTTTGACTTCACATTAATATTCTTTTGATAATTTTGCATTATTTTTTAATATATTTTTTTAAAAAATATATTATATTGAGATTGAGTTTAACTGCGTAGCCAAACCCATGACTGTGTTAGGCCATGCCTACAAGCAAGACCTAACAACGTTGGGCCTTCCTCGCAGCAGGACCCATCACTCAAATGGGTCATGCTGCCTCAAGGTGCAACATCGTTGAGCTCCTTTGCAACAAGGACCTAATAGCTTGGGCTATGCCAAGCAGTAGGACCCATTAGTGGTGAGCCCAACCTCACAACAGGACCGAATATGTGTTGCTAGACCCAAGGCTAATTGGTCCTGGTCAGCTAAGGGTAATTGACAGGTAGCGGACATCAGCAACTATACATGCTATAAATAAGCTTATAAGTTTTTTTTTCTTTAAAAGAGAGAGATTCATTCTTATCAATATTACAAGGCAAAGAAAAGCTTCAAAACTGAAAAGGGATATCCTGATTTACTTGCATATTTGATTGCTTTCTAAATAGGATGTGCATTTCTCTTAGAACCGGCTAGCTTGCGGGCTTACAGGGAACTAGAAATGCTTGGAAGTGGCACTCCAATAGGCACTGGAATTAGATTTCTCTAATTTAAATTTGTTTTTCAAAATAAATTGATGAGATTTTTTTATATCGATTAAAACTTGAGTGATGATAATTTTTTTCTCGTTTCAGGTTGGGTTGAACTTTCTAATTAATTTTGCATTTCAAAAAAAATTTGAAATTTTTTTGACAATTTCACGATTTTTTTATTACAAATTAATATTTTTTTATGTTTTTGTATTATTAAAAAAAAACATGTTGACATTGTGTCTGGCTGCGACGCTAAAATTAATTTTGATCTTTCTTTTTTATGTTGACATTGTGTCTGGTTGAGAGAGGAGACCCAAGAGATTTATAAATTTTTAATTTTTTTTATTTACTTCAAATTAATATTCTTTTGATCCTTTTGTATTATTTCTTTTAATATTTTTAGGCACTGAAATTAGATTTCTTTGATTTAATTTTTTTTTTGAATTAAATTGATGAGACTTTTTATATTGACCAAAAGTTGAGTAATGATAATTTTTTTCCATTTCAGGTTGAGTTGAATTTTCTAATTAAATCATGTTTGATTTTGCGTTTCAAAAATTTTTTGAAATTTTTTTGACAATTTTTCTTTTTAGTTCTTTACTTCAAATTAATATTTTTTTATGTTTTTGTATTTTTTTAAATGTTGACATTGTGTTTGGCTGCGACACTAGACCCAAGAAATTTAAAAATTATAATTTTTTTCTTGTGTTTCAAAATAATTTTTTTTATGTTTTTATATTATTTTTAAAATATATTTCTTTAAAAAATATTGAGATTGTGTCTAGCTGAGAGGAGACTCAAGAAATTTATAAAGTTTTATTTTTTTTCGTCCCTTCAAATTAATATTCTTTTGATCCTTGTATTATTTCTTTTAATATTATTTTTTAAAAACTTATATTAAGATTGTGTCTGGTTGCGTAGCCAGACCCATGGCAGCGTTGGGCTCTTCCTATCACATGACCCACCGCTGCTGGGTCCTTCTGACAAGCATGAACCAATGATGCTGAGCCCTACTGCCCAACAACGGTGGGCCCATATGGGTACTCAGTTGCTGGATCCTTCTGTCAAGGTCCAAGTTTATTGAGTATGGGTCAGCTGTGCAAGCCCAATGATAATGGGTCTGGCTGCTCAGCAGCGGCGGGCCCAGCAACAAGCATGACTCAATAAAGTTGGGCTCTGCTCTACTAGACCCTGCAGCAGAGGGCAACTAGATTTGCAGTCTGACCCAAGTTTCTTGGATATAGCTCTGCTGCGAGAACTAATGATAGTAGGTTAGCTTCCTAAAGTTCATTGGGTGTTGCTTTTCTGCCAGACCCAATGATGGTAGGCCCAACTTTACATTAAAACCCAGTAGCAGTGGGCCCAGGTTTCATCCGGACCTACTAAAAATAGGCCCAACTTTCACCAAGACCCACTAGCTTGGGCCCTTCAGCCATTAGGACTCAGCAATGATGGGCCTTGTTTGTTAGCAGGACCAAAAAGCGTTAGGCTCTGTTTTTCAATAGGACCCAATAGCATTGACTGAGTCTGTTTCATTCAAAATTCGGGCCTGCAATTATGCCAGAGAAAACCAGTCGACCTGCCGGGTCAACTTGGAACTTGGATGACCTAGTAAAAAACCGGTAGTCTTTTTTTTTGCCAAATTTGTTTTTTCTTCTACCTAGAGACCGTTATTTATTCATATTTTTTTAGCTGATTTCTAACTCATTTCAAAGTTCATTATATAAATACTAGAAGAATGCTTTATTTTTTTTAATGTGAGATTTGAAGCCTTTTAGTATATATACTATAGTTTTTAAACCCGACCCAGTGATCAACCCGGTATAATAATCAGGTCACATGTCAGATAGATAGGTTGACCTCTAAAAAAAAAAAGGAATTCCAATGCATCGCCTTACTAGCAGCTTCAAGCATTCCTGGTCTTAGTGTTTAGTCATTTTACGCTTTCATCAATATGTTCATGTTAAACAATAACAAATTATTAAACTACATCTTATATATTCTGCAAAATGCAGGCTTTTATTGCTGAAGACGGAAATTGAAACTATGATGAGTTCCTTGTAATAAAATGGTTCAGATCTCCTTGTTTCGTGTTTAGATTATTCCATTGAAGAGTTCCTACTTTCGTACCTTTGTGCAACATAAACAAAAACCAGCAATTAAAGTGAACAATTTGATGGCTTCTTGAAACAGGTATGGCGAATCAGAGACTAGTTTGCCCAAAACTGGGGAGATGCAGGTAAAGAACTAATTCATGAAACATGAATTACCCATGTAATTAAATAACAACAAATTAATTACCAAAAAAGCCAGAAACCAAAAAAGCCAAAAAGCCACAACAAAGATCCATTGGTGATTTAATAACCATCATATTGTTTTACTCGGAAGAATCAAGATGAAGAACAGAAAACTGAAGAGAAACATGTAACAGCAAATGGTTTTGTCATTTGTGTATTACCCATAACCTAGGATCTGTCGGCTCTGCACCCTTTAACTTTGGCAGCATCTTGTTAGCATCTCTCTCCTCATTGCATGCTGAGAAGATGAGGAAGCAAAGGCAAATAGGCAGGCTTTGAAGATTGAAAGATTAGGTTTTCTTTTATTCTTTTTATGTTGCAAATGGTTTGATAAATCGACAGTTAAAAGCTA
>Ga0325405_1005857_pt1 | contig 12449 bp, 10 predicted proteins | sample PopdelMetagenome_21_FD_205663 | JGI IMG/M metagenome (GOLD analysis project Ga0325405, IMG submission 205663) | Populus deltoides microbial communities from Bellville, Georgia, United States - Xylem-Control-R2 | ecosystem: Host-associated > Plants > Phyllosphere > Stem > Wood/Secondary xylem...
TTGTTAAATTGTAATGGTGAATTGACTGAATTCAAATCATGTGTTTGGGAGGGCACGGTTCTTTTGTTTTACTTGATACAGTCAATCTAGAATTTATAAAAGATAAGAACTGCAATTTTTAAGTCACATTCACGATGCTGAGGGCAAGATTGGATCTGGAAATTTCTTCAAAAATTGTTGGAGTTTCAGACACTGTGACCGGGACTCTTGCTATGATGGTTAAGTGATTACCCTCGTTAAAAATTCAAAAACAATAAGCTCTTAAAATTTGAGCTTGTTAATTTGTATGAAGAAATTATTACCCAGTTGTAAAAGTGCATATGATGGATTGAAACCATTGTTTATTGTAATATCTGTTCCTGCTACTTGCCTTTGATGCACCCTGAAAGTAATAATGGTTGCATGAACTCAATCAGTATGAAGATGATAACAACATAATATGTTTACTGTTGCCTAAATTCAGCAAAATGTATGGTCATCATTTTTTATTAATATTTTTTTTTGAAGATATCCATGCTGAATCTCTAAAAATTTTAAAATTCTGTATCTGATTCTTGGTTTCTTATGTGATGCAGCTTGTGAAGCTACTTGAACAGAAGGAAGCCAATCATATTGAGTTTTGTAGAATAAAAAATGTACTTGATGAAATATTGTTCATGTATAGAAACTCTGAGCTCAATGAAATACTGAAATCATTGATGGATCCTGCTTGGATGGCAACTGGTTTGAAAATCGACTTTGAGACATTAGTAAGTGGAAGCATCCTGTTCTATATGTTTTTGATACCCTTTCAATAAACTTCTTCCTGTACTTGTTAAATAAACAAACACTAGTTTATGCTTTGGATGGGTGTGATGCATTAAATGAAGAACATTTATCTTGTAGGGTTGCCTTGTTTAAGATGCAATATATGCTGATGTTCACCAAAATATAACATTAGCTGTTCAGTAATGCACAGGAAAAAATTGAATCTGACATTTGAAGTAGTCATGGAGTGTGGTATCTTTTTTGTTTGAATTTGGAACTTCTATTTTTATTTATTAACTTCTTTTGTATATATCAGACCAATTTAATATTTTTTACCAGAATGTTTAACTATGTGTCATCATTTACTTCTTTGCAGCTATAAACGAATTTAATATCTTGGCAGTCTCAAGGCTGCTTAAATGCTGCAGTGTTTTTTTATTTTTCTCATATTTCTTGTTGTTTTCTGTATAATTGATGCAACTTCCAAGGCAGTGGTGGAACGCCACCACTTTGCTAAGGAGGGCCATTGAGAAAAAAGTACCTTTTAAGGAGTTGAATAACATAGATTATGGGTGAAAAATTATAATAACTTCGAGAAAATTTATTAGGTTAGGGATTGCTATGGGGAGGGGCTCTCCCAAGGAATTTCCACGGTTCCAAGGACTCTATGGATTTAATGCTCCTGTCAAGATCCTACTTTCTCTATTTATTTATTTATTTTTTAGTTCTTTTTAACAAGAAACATTTTATTAATTTGTTTATTTTCCATAATTATATCTCAAATGCTAATTAGAATTTTTAAAGAAATATTGACACCTTAAGCAGATATTCCATTTGGATCACTTGGATTAATGCTTTAGTTTTTTTAGCTTAAGTTGTAGCCTTTTGAACAAGATCTCATGTGCTGATGGTTGTAACAAGCTTTTCAATTTGTGGCAGTAAAATCTAGTGCCATTGTATTTGCGTCTACAGCTAGTTAAACATGACCCAACAGTAATGTTTTTGGCATGTTTTCTTTTTTCTTCTTGTATGGATTTCCTGGTTCAGTAAGCTGTGTTCATTATTATTTTTGTTTTTTCCAGGTTAATGAATGTGAATGGGCTTCAGGCAGAATTTCTGAAATGATTTCCCTAGATGGGGAAAGTGATCAAAAGATAAGTTCTTGTCCTGTTGTACCAAGTGAATTTTTTGAGGATATGGAGTCTTCATGGAAAGGTCGTGTGAAGAGGGTCCATATAGAGGAGGAATTTTCAGAAGTGGAAAAGGCTGCACAGGCCTTATCTTTAGCAGTAAGTCTCTGGAATAAAACTTTTCATGCTATGAGTAGACAACTTGCTTCTTACCCTAATTGTTCAATGCTCCTAGAAGAGTATTGATTTTTTCTGTTTTTATGTTCTTGATGGTTTATTTATAAACTCGTGGCTATCTGCTTTGTCTATTCTTTTTTATTTATTTTGTAGTTCATTACTGAATCAGAAATTCACTGTTGTGCACAATCCATATCATGCATGTTTATGAGTTTATCAGCAACTCCAGTCTTGGTTCATAGTGCTTTATATTTGATAGCTCACAGTATGACTCTGGATGCCCATGGTGTATCATCAATTTTATGTTAAGATATTTGACAAATTATCTGAAAAGGCAGATGATAAAGCCCAACTAGAGGGTAATTTGAGCAGCCTTAGACCAACTGACATGTTAAAGCTTAATCTAAAAAGAAAGTGGAAAAGCTTAATAATATGCTGTGACAAGAGAAGATAGACTATTTAGTGTTTTAGACTGAATGGGCAGCCCTCAACTTAAGGAGCATTTATACTTATTTTTAAAAATCTAAGAAGATGAGAAGGTAGAATAGGATGTTCTGTAGAAAAAAATACCTGTGCAATCTGAATTTGTCTCAGGCACTATGTCTCAATGCCATAATGTCTTAAATATATATTTCTGCATAGTTATATTTTCAACAATCCCTTATCTGATTGATGCCTTTTTTCTGTTAAATGATATCCCCTTCACTTCTTTCCTTGCACTGCCCCTGTTTTTGGGGATGTCCACGAACCAACTAACCTGTTCTATATAAACTGACTTACGATATAGAGTTAGGATGAGTGACTGGTCTATAAAATTAAAAATAAACGGCACAGGATGGTAAGTGGTGGGATCTTGATTTCTTCTACTACAAATATTCTACCTGATTCACTCATTAATTTAAAATAGGTTAATTTTCATTTCACAGTAGGTAAATAAGTGCAGACATTGGATCTCCTAAAGTGTCAGAACTCTTTCTTAATCGATAACTTCTAATGAGCATGGAACTTTGGAAGCCATGTTAAGACCATTGTTTTTCAGCTTGGATTCTTGCCAATGGCAAGAATCAGTATCATGTGCTGTCCTATTTCTTGAGCTCTATGGATCATTATCTTTTTTTTAAAAAAATCTAACTTCTCACAGTGATATTTGATGGGTCTTGTAATTGGAATAGATGGACATTGGTGCATTGATATCATGTATTTTTATTATCTCAACAAATATTCCATAATCTCAACAACTATTCCATAAACAACATAATCTGCTGGTGCAGAAAGATTTATTTTGGCATCTCATGTATAAAAAAAGTTGAGACACTTCCGATCAACCTTGGAATTTTATGACTTGACCTGACTAAATTTGTCATCTTTAGGATGTTTTTTTTTAAATTTTTAAATTTGCTTGTTAATTAATATGGATAATATGATACAGGCATGAAGCATGTTCCTTTGTTAATAAAATATAGGCTTCCATCATTGTTGTAGGTCACTGAAGATTTCATTCCTATCATTTCAAGAATAAAAGCAACCACATCCCCCTTTGGTGGTCCAAAGGGAGAAATATTGTATGCTCGAGAGCATGAAGCTGTTTGGTTCAAGGGAAAACGATTTGCACCAGCAGTATGGGCTGGTACCCCCGGGGAAGAACAAATTAAACAGCTTAAACCTGCTGTAGATTCTAAAGGTAGAAAAGTTGGCGAGGAATGGTTCACTACAATTAAGTTGGAGGATGCTTTAACGAGGTGTGCTGTTTTTACTTGAAGCTATGAAGAAAGATTTCTGTGGTGTTCCCCTTTCACTTTCTTAGATTCTGTTCTGTATTTAGTTCTGTTTCAATAATCAACTCATGCCACCTCTGTTTCAGGTATCATGATGCAGGCGAGAAAGCAAAAGCAAAGGTTTTGGAATTGTTGAGGGGGCTTTCTTCTGAGTTACAAACAAAAGTCAATATCCTTGTCTTTGCATCAATGGTGCTTGTCATTGCAAAGGCATTATTTGCTCATGTGAGGTTGGTTGCTCATATTTTTGAAAGTTAATGAGTTTGAGCATAATTTCATTGGTAATCTTATCAGAAACTATTTTATTACTGTTTGATAAATGATATTGTCTTCTGCAGTGGTGCTTATTTGAAAAGTTTGCTGGAATAGACAAACACAAAAGAGTACAAAATACTTTACAATTTAGTGAATCTACTTGATCCATAATAGAAAGAACAACAACAAAATATCATTCCCCATTTTAATGGACAAGTTCTTATGGATGGGTTAAGAGAATGGGAATGTCAGTTTATGTGTATTGTATTTGGCAGTTGGATAAAAACCTGATTTAGACTAGGCTCACTAGTTACCAGTTACAAACAGTCCACCAGTCTGTGAAATATCCTATCTACCTTCATAAAGCTAATCCGAACCTATCTTCATAAGTTGACCTACCTCTTAAATGGTTTGCTCAACCAGCAAACTGTGCAGAAGGCAATTATTTTATTTGATGTCACAAAGTGATTTGGATGAGTTCATGCTTTACAAGTTCATTTACAAGTTTATACTTTTCAACATCAACTTGTGAATGCATAATTTTTTATCTGGCATATTCTTCCACTGAAATTACAATGCCGCTGCGTGCGTGCGCGCACTCACGAATGTTGTGGGCTACATTTCATGAGGTGTGGTGTTATGCCTGCCCAAACCCAATTGACTTTGGTCATTTTCCTATGGGTTTGGCTGATAATTAACAGCAAGAAAAATCCTTCATTTTTCTATTTTATTATTTCAATTAAAGTTTTTTGGAATATTTTGGGACTTGGTAATCTGAAATGTTGGAGTTGTGAATCTTTTGTTAATTGATTCACTATCATGTCTGACTTTTCCTTGATATTTGGTGTTCTTTGATCCACATCTAATTTTGGTTTCAATTTTATTACAGTGAAGGGAGACGGAGGAAATGGGTTTTTCCCACTCTTACTGGGTTCAATGATTCAAAGGTAGCACGCAACATGTCAATTTCAGGTCAAATTAACATTGCTGTTTTTCATGTCCGCAGTATAGAACCTTCAAAGCGTACTATCATTTCACTTTTGCATCAAACAACAAAGATTTTGAATGTACTGCAAATGTTTGTTTCCCATCTCCTGGTTGTATAACCATGATTGGAGCTGCCTAAAAGTAGCACAAATTTTTTGTGTTTCCATCTATGCTAACAATCAGACATGTACTGCATCATGCTATTGGATCCCTGGTGTGCTCTAATATCAGCAATTCTCATCAGAAGTTATAATTTACTTATTATTAGTGGAGTTGCTTTTACTAAAACTAAAAATGGCAACCAGGTGATCGATTTTGTTTTCCTCTATGTATTATGTTGCTGTATGACAAAAACTGAATCATAGAATACTGCGTGGTAACATGGATTATTTCAAAGCGAATTTGCTGCACTTGATTCAAATTGTACAATTTCCTGCATTTCTGATTACCTGGCCTAGTAGTGTTCAGTGTCTAATGACGTGCTACTTAGAAACTTTATTCAAGGATGTTTCTTTAGCTGTAGCTGTTATACTTGATGGATATGTTACACTAAGGCCCTACAATATTTTATCGTATTGTAAGATTTTATCTCATCAAGCTGCTATGCATTTGTTAGTCTCTGATGCTGATGGTTTGAGCAGGGCGTGAAATCCTCGGATGGTGCTAACAGGATGAAATTTGTTGGTCTGTCTCCATATTGGTTTAATGCTGCAGAAGGCAGTGCTGTACAGAATACAGTGGATATGGAGTGCTTGTTTCTTTTGACAGGACCAAACGGTGGTGGTAAATCTAGTTTGCTTCGATCAATCTGTGCATCTGCATTACTTGGAATATGTGGACTTATGGTTCCTGCGGAATCAGCTTTGATTCCTAACTTCGATTCTATAATGCTTCACATGAAATCTTACGATAGTCCTGCTGATGGAAAAAGTTCATTTCAGGTATCGACTTTTTTATGCTCCATTACAATTTATGTAGTTTTTTGATCTCTTGTTAATTGTTGTCTACCCTGCAGATTGGGTTGTAGAGATGTGGTTGTTTGAGTTTTTCTTTATCTTGTTTTAATGTCTCAGGTGGAAATGTCAGAAATCCGGTCCCTTGTAACTGGAGCTTCATCAAGAAGCCTTGTGCTCGTAGATGAAATATGTCGAGGAACAGAAACCGCAAAGGGTGCTTGTATTGCTGGAAGCATTGTTGAAACTCTTGATAGAATTGGTTGTCTTGGAATTGTGTCCACTCATTTGCATGGCATATTTGATTTGCCACTTGATACCAGCAACACCGTGTATAAAGCAATGGGAACAGAGTATGTGGATGGACGAACAAAACCAACTTGGAGGTTGATAGATGGGATTTGCAGAGAAAGTCTTGCTTTTGAAACAGCTATGGAGGAAGGAATCCCTGAAAGTATAATCCAAAGAGCTGAAGACCTGTATTTTTCAGCTTATGCTAAAGGAGTTATTTCAGGAAAGACAGTCAACAGTGTCGGACAGTTTTCTTCTGATAGGATTGTTAATGATTCTGATGAAACCCATTTATCGAGTGGAACCACAGCTTCTCTTCATCCTAGTACCCATTCAACAAAGGCAGTGGATACTGTGGAGAAGAAAGATATTGAAAATGCTATTACCATGATATGCCAGAAGAAGCTGATTGAGCTCTACAAACAGAAAAACATATCAGAAGTTGTATCATTCCACTGTGTTGCCATTGGTGCCAGGGAACAGCCACCTCCATCAACAATCAGTGCTTCATGTGTCTATGTGATGTTGAGACCGGACAAGAAGCTATATGTTGGAGTGGTACTTTCTTTTAACATATTCCTTTCCTGTTATTATTTTTGAGCTTGCACTCGGACATTGGTCATCACATGAGGGTTTATTTTTGTCATTGATTCAAAATGTCTATAAAAATAACCCAGATATACTAGGGTGTGATAACTTAATAAACCTTCATTTCCAGCATCTGGTTATGGATTAAGCTCATCAATTTGAGTTATTGAGTTTCAAACTTCTATTAGTTACACTCTTTGCTCAATGTTTGCTACAGACGGATGATCTTGCAAGCCGAATCCGTTCACATCGTTCAAAGGAAGGAATGGACAATGCTGCTTTTCTTTATTTCATAGTCCCTGGAAAGAGTATTGCTTGCTTACTGGAAACTCTTCTCATCAACCAACTTCCTATTAAAGGATTCAAACTGGCAAATGTGTCTGATGGTAAGCATCGGAATTTCGGCACAACCAATCTCTCTCTGGAAAGTGTGACTGTTCATTAATGCATCAACAGCTTTATCATTTCGCTTTTGGAGAAGTTGCTATAATGGGAGAAAATCCTGTGAAATCCCATCCTATGTATATGAGAAAGAAGCGACACCTCTTTTCTTTATTTTATAGTTCCCGGAAAGAGCATTGCTTGCCAACTGGAAACTCTTCTCATCAACCGGCTTCCTGCTAAAGGCTTCAAACTGGCTGGTGTTGCTTATGGTAAATAGCTGAAACTTGGCACCACCACGTCTGTGGAGGTGTGATTTTCCATTAATGCATCAACTTTATTTCTTCGCCTTGGCAGAAGCTTCTATGATGGGAGGAAATGCCATCCAATTCCATCCTTTGTATATGAAAAGGAGAATTTTCCCGTTCCTCGTATATGGCAAGTGATATGGAAGCAGTGTAGCGGTGGCTGCAGCAATTTTGTTTTTGATCCCAGTTGCTCCACTAGCACTAGCAGTAGTTGTAACTCGTGTGTCGGCCCAGTTAAGAGGGCAAATTTGTTGCGCATCGATGTATTTTTGGAAGCGAATTAATTATGCAACTGTATTCAATGCCTCAAGCAATTAGCTTGTCACTGGATATTCTTGAACTGAAGCTCTTAAAAACACGGAAAGCTGGTCTATGAGAAGTGATGGTTAGTCATTACACTCGCTTGCTTGCCAGTGGTTTGGTCTTTTCATTGTGGTGTCGTTAATTATGTGCGTAAAAAGGTGCTGCACCACAAAAAAAAATAAAAATCAGTCCCATTTGGCCGAGAAATTTCCAAAGGAAAACAATCACGGCCCTCTTCTTAATAACATTATTAGAGATTTAGGTGGTGTTGCTTTTTAATAAAAATATCAATGTGATTTAAATCAAGTAGTTGAGTCTTCATAGTTTGTTTCATTGAGTTCTTGAGTCTTTATTGAAAGACTAATTATCCCTTCAATTTATTGTTTTTCAATTATATTTATTTAATCCTACTTATTCCAAATATTTTTTACATGCCTAGAGTATCATCTATCCATTTTTTTACACCTTTACACTTCTCTTTGAACACCTCGATGTTTGGGAAGACGTTTAAAATTACTTCCGAGTGCTTTTTAAAAGTATGTTTGATTGGTGCTTTTCTTTAGTGTTTACTGGATACGCACGCCACCTCAATTTTTTATTTTTTTAACTTTTTAACTGCTGACCAAACACAACCTTAAGAAAATTACAGTTTTATCTCTTCATTATTTTATTTTATTTTATTTTGGTCTACAGGCAGAGATCACACCTAGCGGTAGCGGTTTTGGATTAGGAGTAGAAGAAACATCTTTCCTAGGACGAGGACGAGGACGATATGGATGAGGTAGTGGAGGCAGTGGAGAAGGCGAAGAAAGAATGGGAAGAGACGTATTCTAAAGCACAACAACACGTGAAAGCAATTCAAGATTACGACGCCAAATCTTCTTCTTCTTCTTCTGTTTCTCTTCCGAGATTGAATGGCTTGGCACAAGATTGTTTAGCTTTGCTTCAATCCTTGCAGTTCCAGCTCGATCTCCTTGCTCCTCAATTGCCTACCGATGATCAACTCAAATCCGCCCTCCGATTACTTGATTCCTGGAAACAGCTTTACCATGAGTATATCTTTCTCTTTTTTCTCTCTCCCTTAATTATCTTCTTAATAAACACTAATTTGTGTGTGTTATTTGGAATTAGTTTGCGGGCGAGTTTGAGAAATGCTAATTTGCAAGCCAAGGCTAACATGAGAAAAGCTGCTCAACAAGAGGTACTTCTCTCTTTCTATTTTATTTGTTTTGTTTTAAAAATCTGATTGTGTTTTATTTTAAATTATACTAATTAATCATTGTAGAGAGAGCTTCTTCTTGGTGGTGGAGAAGAGTCCACTATTCGCAGGCGAAATTTGCAGTATGTCTTCTTCTTTTTACTTTCAATCAGAATATTGTAACGATCCATTGTTTTCTTTATAGATTTAATGAGTAAATTATATCATGCACTGTTTAAAGAAAATGGGCAACTTGTTACTCTTCTTTTTATGTGGTTTTGTAAACACTTGCTGCGTGATTTGTTGCTCTGTATCAGGACAAAGACTGGGATGACATCCGCTGCAGAAAGCATCACGGAGAGCCTTCGCAGAACTCGTCAGCTAATGGTTCAGGTCAGTCATTGCGCTGTCTCTTTTCCCTCTTTCTTTTCTTAATTTCGTTTTGTTGTTAATTTCTTTTTCTTACCCTGGGTTTGCAGGAGGTTGAAAGAAGTACTGGCACTCTCATGACTTTTGGTACGTGTTTTTTGTTTGTGTACATTGAAAGCATTTCAGTTTTTTTTTCTTCCTCCATCATAATGACATTGCGAGAATCCTCCTTCGCTCATTATTCCTTTAAACACATATCATTATTTGCTGTTATCCTGTTAATTTTTGTCTGTTTCGTGTTCAATAATAGTTCAAGATTGGCTGATTTTAATTTCCAAGCAATTATTATTGCATTTCATCTTCTTTTCCTGTTTTATAAATTACTTGAAAGTGAAACTTTGTGAGTTTTTTATAAGATGACATTTTTATGAAGTTGATTCCAGATAGAAGATGATAAACAATTTGTTGGACTATGTTAGTTTTTGGTTCATCTTCTTATAAACCTTTCTGGAATTCGTAGTGAGCTTTTCAAAATGGAACTTGACTCTATTCTTTTCATTAGCTGATTCGATGGTTCCTTTTCTTTTCCTGTCACTCTGCTGTAATGTATCATAAACAATTGAGTTCTTAAGCAGGAATTCTATACACAAAATCAAAACCTTAATTTACCATTTGTTTCAATTCATTCATAAATTGTGTCCTTGAAAACAGTCTAGAAATCAAAGAAAACCCGCATTAAATTTATCTTTGACAATCAAAGCCTGTGGACCTGCTGAGGTCACAACTTGGACTTTGTTGGAAATTTTGAATAATGAGCATGGTTTGCTCCAATTGCGTGTTTGGATATCATCACACTGGTTCTAGCATTAGATTGAGTTATTGATCAGAAGGTCTTAGCTCTTTAGACTTGCTTTTTGATATCATTGGACGTCATCACATTACAATTTCCTGTTGGCATTGGTTTGTAATTCAACATGCCATCTGTAACTGTTGCCATGTAATTTTCAACTTTATTCTTTACCTGGTCATTTATATTTGCTACCCAATCTAGCATGAACAGTTTTGGAGTTTCTTCAGTATTTTTCTTATTTCAACTTGTGCTCTTATTATATGGCATGTCCTGGTCCTGTGCTTTTGAGAGTGCACATCCTTTAGAAACCTTTGGGTAATTTAGCTAATGTATTCAGGTTGGTTTTGCAGAGGAATCAACAACAGTATTAAGGAAGGCTGAAACAGAATATAAGGGTCATCGCTCATTGTTATCGCGAACTCGCAATCTTCTCTCTACGATGCAACGTCAGGATGTTCTTGACAGGTATAGAAGAAAAGAAAATGGCTTTTTATGTCATCTTGATCAGAAATTATCTCCTTTCACGAAACCTAATGCTAATTGTATCTGGACAGGGTGATACTGGCAGTAGGATTTTTCTTGTTTTCATGTGCTGTTCTTTATGTTGTTTCCAAGCGCATTGGCGTACTTGCATTGCAGAGAAAGGTTACTGCTGCCTTAAAAGCCGGTATGGCCGGAAAAGGAGCCATCAAAGCCTGAGCTGTTGAAGATGCTATACCCAGAGTTATTGAAGATGGTATTAATGTTGCTCAGGTCTTGGACAATGCAGTTCCCAAGGTGGAAGTACCTGTAGAACAAGCTATGCACGATGAACTTTAAGGTTCTAGGTTTTGCTAATTTAAGTCCTCGTACAGGGGCTCTTCCGCTTTCTTACCCGTGTTTCCATTTGCTGGCTCACTTGCAAACTCGAGTAATATACCATGCGATCGGTTATAGGCTGTCATTGTTGTCGCATTTTTATTATGTTGAGGCCACCTTGATGAGCGATTAAAAAAATATGAATTTGTCATTGGCTACGATTGATCTCATTTTGACAGAAAGACCAGAGGAAAGAACATGAGAAATAAGTTAAAAGAAAATAGAATCTGGCTGCGGTCGCTATCTTCTTTCCATATGTTTAGAAATTGTGAGAATTAAGAGATGAAAACAGTAATGAAATGAACAGAAAAAACTTAAAATAAAAAGTTATACTCAATCTGGCAATGAAAGGATTCACAATCTCAAGTTCTGAAATTGATTTGTATGTGTCATAAACAAGCGAGGCTTAGGGGGAGCAATGGGTCTGGAGTCACTTGATTGGCCGATGCATTTCTTCTTGAATCAATTGCCATCACTATAGAGGAAGCTGACCTCGGAAGTGATCATCTCTATGAAGCTTGCAGGATTTTCAAGTAATTTTGTGAGAATGACCAAAAATGATCATGCTAGGAGCCAGAAGTTTTTGTGGGTTTTTGTATTGAGCACATAACCTGCATTCTGTCCTCTTTTCTGCACTGCAACACAAGTGCACTTGCTGTTCTCAATCAAATACTCCGCTGTATCTAACCCCTTTGTACCCGACCCTCCTGACAGTTTATACCTGCTCGTGCTACAGATACAAAAAAGAACAGAGAATTAGGAACTTCATTTCCGAAAAGATCTGGATAACAAGATCAAAATGATATCCTGTTTCTAATAGGATCTTTTGAGTCTGTGATCAAGTTTCAAGCTCTCTCCTGCCCAACCTCTCTCCAACATTTTCGATCATCTTCATGAGGAGCAGGACTAGTTGTCTTACTGTTACCCAGATTTACTTTTTGAATGGCATGCTGAGAACCATAACTCATTTTCATGGTTGGAGTGTTTGCAGACCATAATTTAACATAATTCTTCTTGACCAAGTAACCACATATGCATGTTCACAGGCCAGAAATTAAAAAGAAAATGTAGTAGGAGAGGAGACCAGATAGAGACAGCCATAAAAAAGAGTTGCATGTTGTATCGGAAACATGGTATTTCTGCATTCTAGCTAGCTTTGGATTTTGGCAGTTTTGAGCCCTTCAGGATAGATTTAGTTAGGTTTGTCAATGTGGTTTATTAACAGAGTTCATGCAGAATCAGGGATTCCCCTTGCTTCTTCTTCTTCTTCTTCTTCTTC
>Ga0325405_1005858_pt1 | contig 12448 bp, 6 predicted proteins | sample PopdelMetagenome_21_FD_205663 | JGI IMG/M metagenome (GOLD analysis project Ga0325405, IMG submission 205663) | Populus deltoides microbial communities from Bellville, Georgia, United States - Xylem-Control-R2 | ecosystem: Host-associated > Plants > Phyllosphere > Stem > Wood/Secondary xylem...
TGCGAGTGCGCGTGTTAGTAAGAGAGAGAGGTGGAGATTACATCTAATGCATTGGTTCCTTTGTCCATCAAATCCAACTTGGTCAGCACCCCAAAGGTTCGTTCTCCTGTGCAAGTTATGAACAAGAATATTTCAGGGAAAATTAAAACAAACAACAAAGAGTTTCCAGTAACCTACAGAGCTCAGGCACTCAGCTATATGAGAACATATGTACCTGTGGGATCCACTTCCCTACAAAGTTTGATAGCATCTGAAGTCGCTATATCTTGATTGGCTGGAGATATTGCTAGTATAAGACAATTTGGCTGCAAACATTTAGCATGATTGGTTAGAACATAAAACATGCAAGACAAAAGATCTTATATGGATACAAGAATATTGTGCATTTCTTATCTTTATCATGCATCTATGCAATTCATTGCAGAATCAAAAGTCCTAAACTGCTAAGGGACATGTTCAAACACATTTTCACACCAGGGAATTTCATTTAACGCTTATATTCCAGCAAGAAATGTCAAAATATAGTGGATGCGTCCTATTTTTGAAAGTCCCACCAGTCCCTTGGGCCATAAAAGACTTGGATATAAAACATGCAACGCAAGATAGAGACTAGAATAATTAAGCATGGTTCATCATGCAGCCATGTTTAAAATACCACGACAGTTTGACTACATTCTGTTTGAAAGAAAATAAAACCCTTCCAAATGACCATAATTGCACAGAAATGCATCGTTTCCCAGTTAAAAAAATGAAATGCTAAAGCATCATTACCTTCGCAACATAACTGTGGACCATGGCCTCAATGTCTCGAACAATACTTTCAGGTTGTCCATCTTAAGATTAACACATTTGTTACCATTCATTGCTTATAGATAAAATACAAAATGATCAATTAAAGCAAAAACATACCAACAGCAACTTTTGTTAAACCAGGTAAATCAATCAGGGTTAAGTTGACAACTGCAAAACAAAGCAAATCAAGTAAACTGTAAATTCAAAAATCAAGACAGACAACAACATAAGAAAACACCACAGCTCAAGATTAATGCATGAATGTTTAAACTGCGTTTTGTAATGCAATTGGAAAGTGCTATTTAAAATGCATTTAGGGCAAAAAAACATCACAAAAAAGCTCATTAACAAACACACAATAAGATCAAATAAAAATGACAGAAATAATCACACACCGTTTGGAGAGTAGATGCTGAGATGGATAGGAACAGGAGAAATCTGTTTGGTTTTCCCTGTGACTCTATCAGTTTCATCCTGAATTTCCTTGCGCACCACAGCTAAATATAGGGGGGGACAAAGAAATAAAGGAAAAACAACAGTTCAGCGTCAATTTTGTCAAATTTACAAGAAAATAAGTAGAAATGAAACAAGTAATAGCGCATAACAAACATACAAAAATCAGTGAATCGTTGTTTCGGTAGATGAAGAAATTCAGCATATTCTTGTGATCCATCCTCAGTCTTATGTAGCTGCAGCACCAGAGGCCTCCTTGTCACAATCCCTGCAATTAATTAGAATTAAAAGAGAAAAACACAAAAAACACTTTAAGAACAAACATTTTGTATAAACTAAACATAAAAGAGGAAAAAACAGAAAGGATCAGACCTGATCCTCTGGGAAGAAAGTCTCGACCGACAATGCTTTCCAAGACTGAAGATTTTCCTGAACTCTGATGTTCTCAGCACGCAAAAATCCAAAATCAAATCACAATTTTATCCCCAAAAAATATCGCCTTGTCTCTCTCTGCAACGATTCCCCTAAATTCTCTCAAATGTCTTTCTAACTAGAAAAGCTTCAAACGTTGCCGCTAAATTTCTTAGTTGAAAAGAAAACATAAGAGAAGAAAGAGCGTCTTGTTACCTGTCCACCAACGACGGCTACAGAAGGGAGAGCTTCCCAAAGGGAAGAGAAAGCGTTATCATCGCCACCGTAGTCTCCGAGAACTGTACAGGCTCTCTGGATTCTATTTACCAGCCCTATCAAGCTCTCCATGGTTGTCATCTTTGAAAAAAAAAGGCTAAAATAAACTGAATTTTGTTTCTCTAGAACAAGTAAGAGCAGCGAGAGAATTTTCAGCTCAGGAAGGAGCGAAGAAGGACAGCAGTTGCTCTGGACTTCAAACGGACGCTAAATCCTTGTTTTTCTTTTTTCTGGAAGTCTGGCTTTGAGGTGCCTGTTTTGTTTGAAACGTTACGGTCGGTGGGTTAATCCAGTGCGCGCGCGTGCCCGGTGACCGTGACTGTACCAACTTGACTCTATAGGCTCCGTCCTTGGTGGCGCCTTCTATATTTCTTCTCTCTTTCACGCGTTTGAGATTTTTTGAATTTTGAACGTTGGGAAAATTGTGGACCCCATTGTCTTTTACCGCATTGTAAATTATATAACGTGTATTGTTTGACATTACGTTATAACTATATATTTTTTTAAAAAAAATAATTTTAATTTTTAGATTATTTATTTTTATGTATTTTTATATTATTATGATTTGTTGATATAAAAAATAAATTTAAAAAATATATATTATTTTAATATATTCTCAAATAAATATTTATTTAAAAATAATATTTATCCCATTCTTTCTTAAATAGAAACTTAAACATTAGCATCCATCTTCGTTTTAGGTGAAATAATTTTTATTTTTTGTTTGAGTATTTATGGGATGTTATTTACAAAGCATTCATCTTTAATTTGGGTCAAATAATATTTATTTATTGTTTGGAAATTGAATTTGAATTTATATAAAGATGGTTTTTGATATTATAATAGTAGTTATTTTTTAAAGTGTTTTTTATTCAAAAATATATTTAAATAATATTTTTATTATTTTTTAAAATTTATTTTTAACATCGTCATATTAAAACAATCTAAAATATAAAAAAATAATTTTAAACAAATAAAATTTTAATTTTTTGCCTAACAGTATTCCAAATGCTACTAAAGTCTTGGATTGGTCATTCATGTTTTTTCTCATTCCATAAATTAAAATACTTTTATATCAGTTTAAATTTTAATTTTTTTTCTTTGATGAACTTTAAGAATGCACTTTTATGTGATCTGACGTTAAATAAGTTTTAATTAAAAAAATCGAAGAAGCATGTAAATATTACTAAACATCAAACTAATTTCTTGAGATTTTATTGATTATTCATATTAGAAATAATATATTCATAACACATTTCGCGCAATTTTACGAAGCCAGGCGGGTTTTTTCCTTAGAGATTGGACTTTTAAATTGCGAGCATCCACGTCCCGTTCCAGTTTGATAGGCAGAACCTGAAAATATATTTTTATTTTATAAACGCAATATTTAATAAAATGAAAACGGGCAGGCGGACATTGATTTCTAGTGTATATCATTACCAGTCTATAAGAATTAACTATTACAAAAAGATCATTTTTATATTCCACCCTTTTGAATGTTCTCAGCTGAATCGTATCAGCTCATGACTGGGTCAAACTTAAAATGATTTAAAAAAAAAAAATTATTGCCATTATCAGAGATTACTCGTTGAATGAATGTACCCAAGCAAATGAGTTTATGTTTTTCCCTGTTCTTCTTTCGTGAAATAAGAATAAAAAAGATGCCAGCATTTTACTTTGTTACCCCTTTAACAAGATATAAACCAATAATACACAGTTTGCACGTCCAATGAGATCGTAGTTAATATCCAGTGACTATGATAATAACGCATTGATTTTCACAGTAAATTAAAGATTTTAGCAAAATAATATTATTTTATAAAACCTTTATGAAATATCTTTTAATGTTCATGAAATGTTATTATTTCTAAATGCAATAAGATAAATATCACACTTTAAAATAACAACATTTAAACATATAGCACTTCTAAAACGCGACAACTTAACATTTAACTTTATTGTCAATCATCTAACTCAATCAGTCAGTTGATTGAGTCACTTATATAAACCAATCTATCGTTTTATATAAAAATTATAATTTTATAAATTTTTACTTCCAAATATGTTTTATGAATTAAAATATATATCTTTTTTCTTTTTAATTTGTAGACTAAAAAACAAACTCAAATTAAAATCTCAAAAAAATATTATTCACACAATAATTATTTTTTATTTTTCAATGTTAATAATATACTCGAACTTACAATTTATTGTACATCTACTATAACTAGATAAAAATTTGATCCATAGATTATAAAGATAATCTGGCAGATACATTAATAAACCAATAGAATAGATACATACCCAAAAAAATATCTAATCAGACAAAACTAGAATCAATTAATAAAATCACTACTTCTACCGTTTAATTTTTAAAATGTTCATACCTAGATTTTAACAGTTTTATAATTTTTCTTAGGATCAATAAATTTAACTAATCATTACAATTCAGTTTTATAATTTTGTTTTGTATATTAATTGACCAATTTATCCTACAATTACCCATCATCCTAATTTAGTTTAAAAAAAAACAATCTCTCAAATTCTACCATTATAACCGACATGATTGGGACAGGCGCCAGATATTCGGTCACTTCTTTGTCGTTTTATAGGATAGTTAATTAAGGGGGGGAAATGAACGAAATAAAGAAACAGTGTCAAACAAGGAACCACAAGACAAGCATGCAAAGATCAAAGTTTCATCTGCAGACGCAATGATCTGAGAGCATTCAATTATTTGCAGCACATGCATGACAAAATAAAACATAATAATTTACAGTTGCTTGAGCCCCCCGAGCATACAATACAAGCCACCACTGAGGCATGCTCTTACAAGAATCGCGTAATTGAACAAGCTCAAATTTACATCCATTTCAAGAGATTTCAGCTGGCTTGCTTGTACAGGTTGGGAGCTAAAGGGCACGAAATGTCATGACGAAGGAGATTAGAGAAAACTGATATGTAGACCCATAACAAGAGCCCACTAATAAACAATTTAATGGAGTAGATACCTATTTAGCATACAAAAATGCTCTTACCAAGCTGCAGCGAAAAAATCATGACGACATTTGAACATCACTTTTCTCCGACTGACAAATTTGGTTCATGTATCTCAGATTTCAGGCGGTCAGGTTTCAATCTTTCTTATAGACCAGTGTTGGGTAATCTGGACTCCACATGTTGTTCTTGACATATTCTTCAATTTCCTCCTGTTAAAATCATGTGAGTGTCAAATAAAAGCCTCCCAGAATTGGCCTCGCACGAGAAAGGAAAAAAAATCAGGAGCCACCATGCAGTCCATATCACCAAAAGATCAGCAGAGCTGATGACAAAAGCTTTCTCCAAAGATATTTAGGTTCAGTTTCTTTAGTATCAAATTAGGGTGGAATGAGTTGCCCAGGAATTCTCAACTGCTTGTGGCAGCCAAGATGAAAACAGAATTAAGCTTCCAAAATGCATCCGTTACAAATTAATCATTCTGACTTTCTCATATAGACTACAACACACCTACACTCATTTCAAAGACAAGTTGACCTTTCACTCATTCACATTCCACTGCAGATAATGGGAATAAGTGTGAAAATATGATTAGATACTTTAGTAACCAATCAGAAACTAATGCTGTCCTGTATATCAGACATCCATGCCATTTCGATATTCAGAAACAACTAAGCCTCAATCCCAAACTAGTTGGGGTTGGCTGTATGGATCTTTCTATGCCATTCACGTGCAAAAATTAATATGGCTACCAGACTTAAGTCCCAAAATACAGTTTAGGTAACCCACACACACTCTTAATTTAATAACTAGATCATCCATATGGATGTAAACGAGATGATCAATTTTGAATTCAAGTATCGCGCTAATGCTAAAATAAAAGGTTTTCAAACAAATAGCAAGCGCACCTGGCTGAGTTTTCGGAGCTCTCTAGCGTCCATTTCACGGTATCCTTCTGCAAGATCCTCTTCTATGGCTTCCTTCACCACAGCTGCAGCTACTTCCTTTGTTATATCTCGTATTCTGCAAATATGTATGAAGCTATGAAGTCAAGAACATGCATAACACCTTTTGATGGCAAAGCCTTTTCAGCTCACTGAATAGAAAATTCAAGAGATAAAAGAGCCTGATTATGTACCTAGATGTCGAAGGGTATATGATCCCTTTTAGAACCTCCTCTTCTGTCATATACGCAGCTAAGCTGTAATTTCCAACTAGCAGTTAGATAGTCAATAGCAAAACTTTATTGCCAAAAAAGGAAGCATCGTTTTTTTATTGATTCTTCAAATACAAACAACAGTTACATTATTAAACGAAAAAAACCAGAGCCCAATGCTTTGTTAAAAAGATGGCTTTATAAATCTCCCCAGCTGCTTCATTAATTTGCTTTCCTGGTTATATCATGGTTTATCTAAATCCATTGAAAATCCATCACCACCAGATTTAATTGAAAATAATTATAAATTCTTGAACTGTCTTGGATGATGAACTACTAGTAATTTCACAATTTGTAGATAATGCTTCAGTCGACCTAATTCAGAAAAGACATGTAAGAAATACCATTCAGCTGCAGCCTGTAGCATGCCATCAGAGATGATCCTAGACCCAGAAAGTAGAGTCCCAAGTCCGATTCTGCATGGATAAATGCATCAAGTGGTTATAAAAAAAAATTGGAATAAGCATGACTATATTAATTTCCCTTGATAAAGTTTAACTGGGAAAACTGACCCTGGAAAGAGATACATGTTGTTTCCCTGGTTGCAGTGGCCAATATGACCATTTCCTGCAGCAGCAAAAGGTTTAAAAAACTCTTCCAAACATGTTAATAATTTTCAAGTAAACTCTGTGAAGGAGTATAAACATGCTTCACATGTCGAAGGAAGAACTATCCATCTCAAGTTGAAATATAGCAAAGAGATTGCTTTCAAGCACGAGAATAAATCACAAAGCGTTGGTGCTTCATTAATTTGAAGAGCCATTTATTCAAGATCGGATTAAGACATTTATGCCGCAATGCATACCAAGATCCACATCTTTGAATGGACTTCCACTAGCAAAAATAATATTGTCACCCACAATGGAAAACGCTTCTTCAGGAGTGCATTCAGCTGTACAGCACAGGGAGGAAAAGGGAAGAGAAAGCAAGACAGAAAGAAAGAACATGCATTAGGTCAATTTCAGAAATGGCACAAATAACCAAGCCTTCTTTCTTACCAATAGCAAACAAACAAAAAAGGGAAATTTGTACCATTTTTTGTGGGATTTGACATGGCAAAGATGGCTGGTCTAGTCGAAGTCGAACCTTTGAGGGCTTCTAATACCTACAAGTATCCACAACATCCAGTTTACATTAACAGTAGTTTATCACTTGTATAATCCTTTATATATGAGAAAAAAATCTCAAACTAAATTCCCATTTACCGGATCATGCATGTACAATAAGATTTTGTTTCAATTATCACTATATTAGACAGGCTTCCTACCTCCTTCGAAAACAAACCCCCAACTGCAGATAACCCAAGAAGCACATCAGGCTTCACTTCTCGCACCTAGTTACAAAAGATTAACCAAGATGAGTACAGCAATCACAAGCGATAATCTTTTAAAAAGTAAGGTAGCTTTGTCCAAAATGATTCCGCCAAGTCATAGCTGCATGTACAACATTAACTATCAAGAGAGTTCTGCGCACCACTTCTGCAAGACTTGCACCTTCCCTTAATCCTTGACGACTAGCTTCTTCGACCTTCCTTGCAAATGGCAGAGCTTCCAGATCAATATTTTCACGTTCCTCTGTAATAAGTCCCTGGGAATAAACAGCAACAAATTCAATTATCATGTCTATCATGGAAAAGGGCCTCTGAATTATGAATAACAAGCTAACATCAAGAAGGTTGATCCACCTTGAACATTATTAAAATTCTAAGCGGAACTACAATAAGCAAAGGAGATCCTAGAAGCCTCCATGAGATTTTCTAGATCAATCACAGTAGTTTTACAATACCTTGCCAACACAGAAAGCAGATTCATTATTAGAATTCTAGGCCAATAAGTAACATCTCTCACCTTAGCATCAACTACCCAGAACTGTCTTCCTGCACTTTCAAAAGCAGATTCATTATTTCCAAGCATTCTAGCCATGGTTTTCCTGGCAGCATTGAGAACCCCTATTCCTGCACTGCAGATGAACAAAAATTATGCAAACAAGCCTTAGTATATTGTGTACCATACAAGCAAGTGCCTAGTGCCAGTTCACAAATTCAACCACCATCATTTTATTTGGCCTGATCCCTTTAACTAAATTGCCCAGCTTCAGCCAAGTCTCAAAGAGCATAACAAGTTCACAACATCTTAACTATCCGAATCAACTTTGAGTTTAATTTCCCTCATTCAAGGATAATTCTAAATCCTAGTCTATGCTGGTTACACTTTACATATCTCGATTTTTTTTTATTGCAAAGAAGAGGAAGGCAGTTTTTAAGGATCTATGCTTTCATACAACAAATCAATGGAGTGCAAATTATGAAAATCAGATTACTATTAAAAACAATCTAGACTTTCTGGGTGTAAATCAAGTATTAAAATGATAAAAACATTGAACATTTCATCTCCAGTCTACCCCAAAGAATTTTATACTTGTGCATTGACAAGGAAGGACAAACATTACCTTCCAGCACCAGCAACAACAATCTTTTGCTTGGGGAAATCAATCATTGGCCTTCCTTGTGCTCTTACAGCTCCTAAAAGACCAGCTATAGCAACTCCTGCTGTTCCCTGTGCCATGCATTGGAATTAAATCATGCAAGCGGATCAAATGTTGAATTGTTGAAACTATGAAAATTTGTATGCGTATAAAATACAACATTTGATTCATTAATTCTGCAAACCATTCATTCATGACAATTCAATCAACAAAATAAAAATTCAATAAAGGTAATGTGCAAATTTACAAGCACTGGTGACAAAATAAAGGCAAAAAGGTTCAACCCATGCATTGAACAAGTATGATACAGACAAGGGAAACAAGCACTCAAACCATAGTCATGGAAGAACATGCATGTTCTTTCAGTGGACTTAGTGTTGCAAACTCATTGGGCAATCATCACAACCATCTTTATGGGGTTTTGTCATGAAGGTAAACAAAGGGAATGGGCGGTGCTATAGTTGTTCCATTTTTCAGTTGAATTTTAGGAAAGGGGGATTGTTAAGGAGAGTAACAGTTAATCCCAAAAGCCTTGTATGAAGGCAGGGTGGTTAGGCTTTCCAAGGAGGGAAAACAAAGGTGTTTTTTTTTTTTTGGCACTCTCTCTTCCTCAAGCTTATAATCCATTTTCTTCACTTTTACTTGCACCTTGCTATTGGGATCCACTAATGCAAGCCATTTAACATTTGCTTTAATTTCAAATAAAAAAATAACTTAATCATCTTCTAAGCTCCTTCCCAAACATTCTAAAAATTCACTTTCATGCTCTTCACGAATACTAAAATGATAATTACCTTAGCAATTATCTACCTTGATGTTTAATGTCATGCAAATTGTTTATTAAGGGAATAAAAACTTTGCAGATTATAATTATTTCCTATAGCCCTTTTTATTTTCAATCTCAATTTTCTTGCTGAAGAGCAAAAATAGGCTCTTTGCTTTGGAGAGCAGGACCTACTGTGTGTTATTACTTTCTTGCATATGTGCCTCTCATCAAATCCTATGCTCTTTCTATTTGATCTATTTCTTACTTCCAAATTACCATTAACCTAAAACATTCTCAATTAATAACTTAGGGCCTTCTTATAGACTGGGGGTTCCAAGGCAGCAAAATTGACGTATATATTTCCTATATTAGCAAAGACCAACCAAACATGTAGTGTTGCTTTCTACATCAGCAAAGATAAACCATCAACAAGCAACAACATCAAGCCTATAACCTAAAAGTGCAATGTAACTGTACATTCACATCACCCCTTGCAATACACATTAGGAGAACGATAAGGTGCTATATTATTAAATCACATACTTAATTACCTGGACATCATCGTTGAACATTCTGTAGGCATTCCTATATCGCTGCAACAACTTGAATGCCCACTTACTCTGGAAATCTTCAAACTGAATTATCATAGTGCATTAGTAGTTCACAAAAATCATGATGAGAGAGAGAGAGAGAGAGAGAGAATCTATCAGTGTCTGACTAGATTAATTGTAAATAAAAAAAATTGACGTTACCTGCACAATCACATGTGGCCAGCGAGTAAACACTGCCTCCATGAATTCATCAATGACTGCAATGTACTCATCACCGTCAAGACGGTGTTCTTGCAATCCCAGATCTATTCACAAAGAATAATACAAGTGTCCCCTTGTCATTGAAACAAATTAAACATATCTAACAAATGCTAACAAAATTCTAATAACTGTAGTGATAATACGTGTGACAATGTCACAATTGGTGAACAGCTCTTTTTATAAATAAAGATGTTATTTCTTGTGATGTCCTAAAAGATAGAGAAATTCACTTACACAAGGGGTCTTTGAGCAATTTCTCATTGTTAGTTCCAACATCAATCATGACAGGAAGCACCTAGTACAAGCAAAACCACAGCAAAGTTTAATATAAAAAAATTGCCTAATTCACTCAGGTAAAAGGTTAGAGATGAAATTAAGTATGACCGAGTCTAGACATGGTCAAGTAAAAAATGACCAGAATAATTATACACCTCAAGAATTCATTAGCAGACAAGTATGAACCTATAAGAAAAGAAATCATGCAATATTTCACTTTGTATTGAGACACTAGAATTTAATGATTGTAAATATAATTCATTGAAATTCCATCCAGTAAAACAGAAGAATTATAAATCTCTAAAATAAAAGATAGGAATGATGCAAATAGAGCCATTGCAAATTAACTAGAAGACGCACTTGCTCTCAAATTTCATAAATTTTGCGTGATCAAGGTAGAAGTGTCTATAAGCAGTCAGAACATTTTCAGGAAAAAAAAAAGCGAAGAAGAAATTGGAAGAAAAGGAAAAAAATGCAATCAAGTCATCGAGGTGAATATAATATTAGGTCCTAAAGAAATTAATTACAGCATAATATAAATCCAAATGCCACAAGGTAGTGATACACAATATCTATAGTATAAATGCTTTGTGCCACATTTCTCAGATTATTTATTCCTGATACATGGATGATTACTAGAAATTGAAGAATTGACACTGCATGCAGTGATGAAAACTTGCATCATCCATTTGGCACAACTTCTGGTCAAAGATTTGCCATGTCATACAAGTGCCATCTATACTTTGATAACTATGTGCAAGAACCTTCTGTTTCAGACTCCTCACCCATAAAGACAGTTTATTAGAAGGTGGGCACAAATCAAAAGGTATCAGGTTGGTATTGGGAACACAACCGATACATGGACACCACTTCCCATCCAACTTGCATGTGTTAAACATATTTATTGCTTTTTTGGAACATTTATCATATAAACAGGCAAAAAAAAATGTTTATTCAATAGAGACAACATGTAAAACAAGAATATACCCTTTGAGGATTTATCCCTGCAGCAGCGACATACAGATCTAGCTTTCCAATAGCAATACCAATTCCTTGAACTCCAAGATCTCCAAGACCCAATATCCTGCTTCCATCCGTAACAACAATCATGTCAACCTGTAGTTATCAAGAGAGAGAAAACAAGAATAGTAATTAAAATCTGCAATTGATGTTCTAAAGTCTAAGATCGTTGCATATACTTCACCAAACTATCCTAAAGGCCCTGGCATGACAATCAAGCAATTATAACATAATCCTTTCTTTTTTGTTTCTCTTCCCTCTGCCCCTCTCTTAGTTTTGTCATCCTATGGAATAATAATTCAAGAAACAAAGAAAACAAAGGAGTCCTATGTTAAGCACAACTGATAAATGCAATATACCTGCTCGGCTGGCCAGTTATACACCATGGACATCATTTCTCCACGGTCTTCAGCACTGAAATACATTCCCCTTGGTCTTCTAAACAAACCACTGTAATTTTGGCAAGCAAGACCAACAGTTGGGGTATAGACTATGGGTGCATATTCCTCAATATTGGCAATTAGAACCTGTCAAATTAAGAAATAGAGTTATGACCTCGCATGTCATTGACTGGATAAAGAAGCCTATGAGGTTAGTGTGCATGATGTCATCAGCTGCCCCAAACAGTTTAATGCACAAGCTATTATTCAACATTCATCCTCTCATTACATGCAAGAAGAATACACAAAAATTTATCGTATCTGACAGTGCATATCAGAGAATTGTTTTCCAGTACACATCCTAATCAATTACAAAGATGGAGGGTGAGACCAACTGATACTCAACAAATAAACAGGCCTCTTGAACCAAGGTTGTCAACCAACTAACATTATAATGGGATGTCTCACTGTGTGCAAACCAGTGACCAGAGGAACAACAAAGAAAGGAAAGCAGAAAAATATAAAGATGGGGAGCAGGGGAACTTTTACAGAAGCAGAAGGGATA
>Ga0325405_1005859_pt1 | contig 12447 bp, 2 predicted proteins | sample PopdelMetagenome_21_FD_205663 | JGI IMG/M metagenome (GOLD analysis project Ga0325405, IMG submission 205663) | Populus deltoides microbial communities from Bellville, Georgia, United States - Xylem-Control-R2 | ecosystem: Host-associated > Plants > Phyllosphere > Stem > Wood/Secondary xylem...
ATCTCAAACACCTCTACCAAGTTAATTCGGTGGTTCAGGACGTAGAACATGCCTTAGCAGAGATACGGATCTCATGCCATGATCATCACCACCCAGCAAGCTGTCATGAGATGACCCTTCTTCTTTATCTCTCTCTCTTTCTCTTTGGGGAGTGAACGTCTGTGTTCTTACCAGAGACATGATTGCGAGTCCTGCTGCCTTCCCACAAACCTCTCAAGTTCACGTGCCTTGACTGCGTCTGACCGCTCAAACCTGTGCCTACTTTTCTCTTCTTTGGCTGATGTTCGCTTTCAAATTTAAGAGAAATTTAACTACATGAATGCATCACGCCACACTTAGCAACAGATTATGAGATAACAAAATATATTATATTTTTATTTTTATCAAATGAGTTATTCATCTGCAAATAATAATATAATGGATTATATTGATAAATATCTATTAAGAATTTGTTGATGTATCCGAAATATGATGATATAAACATCAAAACTTGTAAATTTTTAAATTAAATTAATTTCAGTTTTTCTGAATTAAAATCTTGAATTAATTATTTATAGATTTATTCTATGTATTGAATTACAATCTAATTTAAGAGTTTAAGCTATAAAAAAATTGGATATAATATCAAGTAACTATCTCATTTAAAAAATTTAAATTATTAGTTAAGATTCTAAAAATAATTGTATGTTAACCATTTAATATTATGTCTTTATTTATTTTTATTTTTTTACTAATAGTCAAATTTTTTTATATTATACATTATAGATAAAAAATAAAAAAAAACGTTCTTTTATTGTTGATAACTATGCATCCTTTTATAATGCACTATGAATGACATTATCCAATGAATAGTTTTGTTTTTTCTATTTTTTATTTTGGTCTCCAATTTTTTTTAAAATTTATTTTTTAATATGTTGTTTATGATATTTAATTTGTTAATATTTAATTTCATTCCATTGCACATTATTGAGAATTCAAGGGTTTTTTTTATTATTAAATTTCAAATTAAATTAGAGGCCAAGTAACAAAATAAAATCTAAATTTGTAGCGTACAAAATAACTAAAAGAAAAGCAACTAAAATAAAAAATAATAGAGATTTTTTTATCAAATTCAAGTGAAAAAAATTTATTTTTTTCAGGAACTTTTTTGCTTTCTCTTTTTGGTCCCTTCAATTTTAGGATTTTACATTAGATACTAAATTTTATTTTATTATTATAAGAAAATCTAAAAGGTGTTGGAAAACCGCTATAGCAATCCATTGAAAAAAAAAGGGGACTTTTTCAGCCTTCTCAAAACAAACCAAATAGCTAGCTATTGGAGTTAATATAGTCTTTTCATAGAGATCCATTAGTCATTATCATATTGATGAGGGGTACATTGATCTTTTTCATTTCTGATACACAACAAAATAACTACATTATTTTTAAAATCGGTTTTTTTAAAAAAGAAATCGATGCCCAGTGGTGTTTTCTATTTTTTATATAGTATAATGACTAAATTATCCTTAAAAATGTTGAATCTCATTCATAGGTGATCAAGGTGTTTTGGTATTTTCATAATGTGTGTGTGTAATCAAGCTAATATGGGGGCAATTTAGTATTTGAAGAATATAATATTATTTTAAAAAAGAGTTTGACGCGTGCACTATATATGTGAACATGTGGGCTGCTTTTATGCCCTTCGGGCAATAAGTGGGGGGCTTTAGGTGGCCAAACAGTGGCTTCCATAACGGTCTTTGAATTGTTTCGGTAGCCTTTCCATCCCTAGGCAAGGCATAAGGATTATTGACTTTTGGTTTGGTGTGGATGAGTTTTTTCTCTCTCTTTCTCTCTCTCTCTCTCTCTCCACCTCGAGTTTTGCGTCTAACCTTACCAAATTTCAAATTAGCACTTCAATTTGTTTCCTTTAGATTTGGAAAAAAAACCTTGATTATTATTTGTTTTATCTAAAATGATTTATAAAATTGGATTTTTTTCTCAAATTCATCACCTTTTAATTTTTTTCTGTTATATTCAATCATTATTCTATTTATTGTTATTTTTTTTACTTTGACCAATTTATTAAATTGATATTTTTTTATCTAGTTTCATCCTTCAACATTAAATTGATTGGAAATTGGGCTTCTTGATTGAGCCCGAGTCTAAAATTTCACGGATTGCCAGTTTAGGAGTTTAATTCAAGTTTAGAAGGTTCATTAGGATTTGCTTGATTTTTTCCCTTTTCTTAAGCTAATGTCTTTTCGGTTTAAGCTATGTTATTTCTATTAATTTTCTTCCTATAGGATTTTTTACTAATTTTAAAAATGACCCTAGTTTTTGGTTTAAGTTAAGTCGTTCATGTTAATAACAATAAGTAAGAACACTAGCAATGTCGGATCCATAGTTGGCTCTAAGGTTAAAAAAGATTGCCCCATGATCTAAAATTATATTCAATTTCTTTAATGGTTTTTAGAATTTTCAATTTTAGCCTTTCAAAATTAAACTATATTTCAAAATTTGCTCCTCATCAATGGTTTGTAAAAACACAATCATGACCTGACCTATAGCCATCACCACACACTATATACATAACTAGCACCCATGCTCTGTCATGGGTTGGATAAAAAGAATTTTAAGAAAAAAAAGATGTTAAGCTAACGCAAAAACATTTTTTTAAAAATAGCAATTTCGAATGATAAAAAAAACAATAAGGAAAAAAAAAAAGCAATCCCGACCTCTATGAATCCATTAAGCCCATGACCAGAGCAATTTGACCAAAAGTAACTAAATTGAAAAAACATTGAAGCTCACAAACTAAATGTTGAAGGATAAAATTGAAAAAATAAAACATGACATACAAAAAGACTAAAAAAAAAAGAGATATTATAAACCAAAAATAGACCTGGGTCTGCTTGAATCAACCCAAGGGTCAAGTTATGAGATTAGAATAACTCGACAGAAAGGAAAATAAAAAAATTATGAAACTCAATTTATATAAATAAAAAAACAAATGTCAAAATATAGGATGAGGAAAAGGGATGAAATAAAAAAAATCATTCAATCACACAAAAAAATACAAATATAAAATAGTGATCAAAAGAATGATAATCAAATAAAAAAAAACAAATGAAAATGTGGAGAATTTTGAATTAAAGGGCTAAATTGAAATAAAAAATAAATTTTACAAAATAACTAAAAGACCAATACCACAAAAAAAGACCAAATTTTTAAAAAATAATAAAATAAATATTTTGATTAAATGATGTAATTGAAATCAATTGAAATTTTATAGAAGAGATAAGAGGAAAATGAAGAGAAAAAAAAAACCAAGACCAAATATGAAAAATCAAAAAACAAAAAATCTAGATTGAATGATAAAATTGAAAAAAAAAACTTACAAAAGAGCCAAGGATAAAAATAATAAATCAAAAGAATGAGAATTGATATAAAAATATTCTCAGCTAAGGGGACTACCTTGTAATTTTAATTTCCAGACATGAGCTTGGAGGGAAGAGAGAGAAAAGAGGACAAAAAATATAAAAATGGCTTAAGCGATAATTTGTTGAGACCAACCAAACATGTGCTGCCATTAGAGGATGAGGACATCACGAGCAATCTAATGACATGACAGAAAATACTTTTTCATAGCCATAGGATGTCATCTAAGCTTTACAGAACCCTTCCACGCGCTTCCACTTTACTAGCACACACCTGATAGATTTTAAAATTTAATAATTTTTAATTTATTCAAAATACCAATTTACCACTTTACTAATTTGCTTACAACGCAAAAGCCAATGTGAAAAATCAAAAAAAGCCCCCAAAGCAAGCCTAATACTTTGTCACTGTCATAGGATGTCATCTAAGCTTTACAGAACCCTTCCACGCGCTTCCACTTTACTAGCACACACTTGATAGATTTTGAAATTTAATAATTTTTAATTTATTCAAAATACCAATTTACCACTTTACTAATTTGCTTACAGCGCAAAAGCCAACATGAAAAATTCAAAAATGCCCCCAAAGCAAGCCTAATTCTTTTTTATTCCAACAGTAAGTTAGTAATTAAACTATACAAAAAAAAAAAAAAAACTGAAATCTCAAAAAGCCCTCATTAACCAATATTTAATTTTTACCTTTAAAGGCAGTGAATGTATTTCACTAATCTAAAAAATATGAGAGGACTTCTATACCCCTAATGAAAATGTTAATGACAAATGAATCACATGGAAAAGTCTATTTTACCTCTGAGTTTAGCCTTCTAGATTGATTTGGTGAAGGTTAAAACTGCTAAATCACTATTATAATCCATGGTGTTTTGTATTTGTAGCTACAATATTTCTCTCACACCCTATGTATTTTTTTAAAATATTGAGGAGTCACATTTCATTATCTAAAATCAATTGTGAATCTAAGGGTGTTAGGGCAACCATAACTCCTCTAAGTTAAAATAAGATATGGAACCCTCTCTTGTTGTAAGAAAAACTTCAAACAAGTCCTAATGAAATAACCACCCTAATATAGAAATATTACATTCTAGCCTTCTAAAGCACTCTAGTTTGGATTAATTCTTTCCTAGAGTTGCACTTGGGTAATGCGCTATTTGTTTATTGATATAGTTCTTGCTTTTAGGTGTGATTTTTGGTGCAATAGAGAATGTTTGCAGTTATGGTTGTCGCTATATATTTGTGTAAGGTGGAAAATTCATAACTTTCCTTAATATAATAGATGTATTTGCTTGTGATATTATTCTTTCCATGAATTCCTAACTGCAAGATTATTGTCATAAGAAATTGATAGACTAAGATTTATTAGGAATTATCATATTGGTTGTGGCCCTGTGGCTCCTTGGCCCCGTGACCCTATAGCTCCTTAACATCGATTTATTGGGTGTGGCTCTATGGTCAGACGCCAACACCATGGGCTTCTCACCTTATTAGACCCAACTTTTATATACTTGGATTTAATCATGTGCTAAGCCGAAGGTAACACGAGTCTAGTAGGTTGCCAAACCCAATACACTTAGATTCAGCCATGTGTTGAGCCCAAGGCAACGTGAATTTGACAGGTTGCAAGACCTAATACACTTGGTTTCATCCAAGCAACGTGGGTCTACCACATTGCCAAACCCAATACAATTGGGTTCATCCATATGCTGAGTTCAATGCAACGTGGGTCTAAAAAGTTGCTAAACTCAACTACATTTTATATCTTACTCTCCTTACACTCCTAGATGTATAAAAATCTCTCAAGGGTCTACCATATTTATCTCTTATTAATGCATATATAAGAGATATTTATCCATCATTAAATACTATCAGGGAAAAATAACATTATATCCCCTCCTCTTCATAAAAGTATAAGACTCAAGGGCTATAAATACTTTATGAATCCTTCAAGTTTTAGGTTCACAGTCTTTTCATTCTCAATATTTTTAGCATACATATTTTCAGAGTCTATCTAAATAAAAATATCACTATAATTTCTCTCTCTATAAATATATTTACTTAAGCATATGAGAGTATTCACATCTACCAAATGAGATTATTTGCAGGTATTAGCCACCTCAGCTTTCCAGGTACCAAGTTTTAACTACCAGCCACCTTGGCTAAGAGAATGAATCAAATTGCTAGAAACAAAAGATTAACCATTTATCCAACACATAATTTTGCTCCCAAGCTATTTTGATTTTTTTGGACATTATCATAAACCTCTTGCCAAGTTTTTCTATAATTATATAAAAAGCTAAAGGTGCTTAGTCTTTCACAATAGATTGTGAGGGGAAGTATTGTTTAGTTGAACATTTTTTTCCTATATGTTTTTACAATTTGATCCTTTAAAATTTCTTTGATTTGATAATGGTTTTGGTGATTTATTTTTCATGCTTGAATATAGGGATCTCAAGGCGTAGAGAAAATGTTATCATGTTTAGTTAATTCTTGATTTGGTAAAATAAAATTCAATTTCATTCATTTAAAATAATTTGAGTTTCAAGGATTGAATTTGAAGTTTAAAGAAATGTTTAGTATTTGTTTCTTAGAATTGATGTAGATTTTAATATAAAAAGAAATTGGATAAAACATGTAGAAGCTAGTGGGATACTTTAGGAGACACAATAATAATGGAAATTGATATTGTTAATTTTTTGTTTATCATGTTTTTATGTTACACTTATTCTTATATTATTAAAAAATTGGTAGATAGTTTTGAGGATAAGAAATCTTTTTTTAATCATTTTTTTGCTAAAAATATCTTTCTTTAATGAATTTTTTAATTTCTATTTATTAGTATTACCTTGACATATTCCATTAATTTTTTATAAATCAAATTAAAATCTACACACCTTTTCTGTTCAATTTGTAGCAAAAATGGATGAAAATTAATAAAAGAATAATGGTATGATTAAAACAAATTAAAAATTTTAGATAAAATTGAAATAGCATACAAATCTCATGGGATAAATTAAAATTTACTTTTTAGAAGAAAAAAAACTAAAAACCCATATGTTTTCCGTACGATAGCCTTTTAGGTAATGCGACGTTATCAATTTTTACTCATAAATTGAAAGAATTAGTTACCATAATTTTATTTTATTTTTGGCAATTTTTACTCATAAAATTCCAGGTTTCAATACTTATCCAGATTCTAGAATCATAGATATAACAGTACAAAACGAAAAACATTCTTTGTAAAGAAAGCATCACATCAAATCAAATCAAATCAAATCAAAGAATTTCTTTTTTCTTTTTTTCTTAAAAAAAAAAGGGAAAATGATTGCTCTCAATCCAATTGGTAAAAGAAAGGATGTTTTAATTTAGGCATTGTATGGTGAGTGTGTCGGTGACAGAGAGAATGGCGGTCTCTTTTCTTTTCTGACAGAATTAGAGGACATGTGTGCAGGTACCACTCACCTGAACAATTGGTACCGTACTTCTGTCTTATTGGTGGCGCGTGCTTCAGACCCTTCCTCTTCTGTACTGCTACTGACTAGCCTGTATATGTTCTCTACTGTTTCTGGGCTCTGGTTTTCTGCTTATGACCGACACTTGCTCATTTCTCAACTTTTTAGTGGAAGTTTGGAATTGTATGGTAAATAAAAAACAGATCGTGATCCGAGAAACAAAATAGATTATTTTTGTTTTTATAAAATTAAAATTTCAAATGTAATTATATATAAAATCTAAGTGTAAAAAATATAAATTATTTAACTGATGGAATGATTTTTTATATGATTAGATATAAATCAAAAAGTACTACAATACCAAATAATCTATTACTCTTTGTTTTTAGTTTTTAGTTTTTAGTTTTAACTTGATTGAAATAGCTATGATTAAATTCATAATTATCTTATTTAGAGATCAATAAAAAAAGAATTTAGGTTAATGGATTAATTATTTTTATTAGAATAATACTTTTTGTGTTTTTTATTGGTATTGATTTGGTCAAATTTGAACCAAGTATGATTAAGTCAATCAAAACACTGAAAACTCGGTTGGGTTGAGCGGATTTAGTCAAGTTAATGTTTTATTTAGTTCAACAAAAAAACTAGCATGGTTTAGGTTCTAGATTCTTGATTTCTTGGATTAACTTGTGGGATGAAGTCAATTTAATTATTATAACTAAAACTGTTATTGGACATATTTTGAAAATGTTATTTGCCATAATTGCATCTAAATTCTAAATAATAGCAGAAAGAATAAACTTATTTAAGGAGAATGCATTAAGAACACTTTCCTTGTTAAAGAAATGGTGGACTTTGTTTGATTGAGATAGCTTATTGAAATATTAGTATATTAATTATTTTTAGGTGAGATGTTTTTCCATTTCAGTATGGGTGCTGCAACAATTACAAATCATGATCTATAATTATGGGACTAATTAAAATGATACAAATTGATAACATAACCAATGATTTAATTACATTAAAGACATAAATCAATACAATTAGCATAAATCGTGATTATATTAATTTCTTTCGGAATCTTCATATCTTTGTTTGTTTTCACTCCCCCTTAAACTAGGCATAGGCTAAAGGCCTAGTTTGACACGTAAATTGAAGAATTGCGTATTTGGAAGTGGTTTAATGAAAATATTAACCACTTGCTAATGAGAGGAAACAAAAGATATAGATAGATCATCACAAGAAACTTTCTCTTATGCATAATGATAATGAAGCTCAATGTGCTTGGACTAGACATGAAAAATCAAATTAATGGTCCTGTGTAAGGCACTCAGATTGTCGTAGTATAATCTAGAAGGTATAGAAAGGGAACATCAATGTCACGTAGGATTAAAGAGAGCCAAGTAAGCTCAGCGCTTGTGGATGTCATACCTCGATATTCTGCTTCTGCACTGGACAAAGCATCCAATGGTTGTTTCTTTACACTTCAAAAGATACAATTGCTACCCAAAAAAATACAATAACTCATTGTTGAACGACGAGTAAGAGAGCAACTTGCCTAGTAAGAATTTGAAAAAGCATACAGATCAATTGAATTATTCTTCAATATCCTCATTCCATGATTTAAAGTCCCACTCAAATAACGGAGAATTTGCTTCACAACTTTGCAGTGACCAATACGAGGTGCATGTATGAACTAACATGCATAATTAACACTAAAGATAAATTTGATCTTGTATCAGAGAGGTATTGTGGAGCCCCAACAATACTCTGATAGTGTGGAGGTTAATTAAAGATATGGATCATCATCTGATAAAATTTGTTACACCTTGGTTACCATAGAAGTGGAGATAGATTTGTAGTATAACATTTATGCCTTAATCAAATATCATGAGCACATTTAACTTGGTTTAAAAATAACCTACCTGAGAATGGATGAACTTCAATACCAAGAAAATAGTGAAGATTGCCAAGATCTTTGATTGCAAAGACATTGCCAAGCTAAATAATGAACCAGCTTAGATGGTTAAGATTATTCCTTATTAAAATCATGTCATCAATGTTATACGTGTGCGGTGTTGTGATGATCATCCTTACATATTAGAATTTTTTATGATGATAGGTGGAAAGAAAAATGAATTCTTGTTTCTTTTTAGTAAAAGGAGGATGAAGTCACCACCTAGTATTTTGGTCATTAAAAACCTTAAATGGTCTCAGAGTTTGTATAAGAGGATTGATTATGTATATGAAGGACACATCACGCCTAGTACATCTTACCTAAGTTAAGCTACATTGTTTATTTGTCTGATGTAAGCTAAGTTACTATTGTGTTTTCTAACAGTTGGTTTGTCTAATTATTAAAGGTGGTCCTCCCTAGTAGAGTGGACCATAGCTTTAGGGTCAAGTCTAGTCATTTTAGAGTCAAAACAAGTTTTTTGTATTTTTCTTTTAATATCAGGAATACATGTTAGATATAAGTTTGTAATTCTTGATATTGGAACAAACAAAATAATTTTTTATTTAATACTTAAAAAATACCTCACGTGTAGGTCACAATTCAAAATATCAAACATGATAGGGTAAAAAAAAGTGGGGGATTCAAAATTAATTGCAAAATGATCTTTACAAAATTAAAAATTTATTACAAAATATACTAAGACCGTGTTTGGCAAGACGCATATAAAATGTTTTTATCAAACTATTTTAAACATGATATCAACACAAGATGAAATATCATTCATTAACTCAAAACTGAAAAATCCACACAAATTTTATTAATTTCACGAAATTCGTTCAAATTTCATGCTAATTCTAATAAATCTTTATGTTTGTTGCTACATCCTAAAAAAACACATGGTAAAAACTTAATTTGGATCCGACTTGGTTTTATTATACTTACCTATAAAAGAATTTACAGCAAAAAAACTCTTAAAGATGAATAATCTAGTTTCTTATGAAAGAGATGGGAAAAAGGTCAATCCATGTTATGTGTTGGTGTTTGTAGTCTATTTATCTACAAACAACCACACCAGTACCTTTTCGGAAAAGTTACATGTAGCATCATAGTAATACTAAGTTCTTGAATGTTCTTACTTTTCATTCATCAATATCATTTTGTTCATAAGTTTTATGACATGAAACTAATGAATAATCCCTTGACCGTCTAAAAATTCTGCAAATGTAGCATTTAAATATTCATCCCCCATCAGATTGAAAGATTTGAATTTTCCTTTCAAATTGGCGCTCCATATATTCATGAAAATGAATAAAGCAAGTGACAACATCAAGCTTCTTCTTTAATGGATAGAGCCAAGTGAATCGAGTCCATTCATCAATAAAAATGACATAATACCGAAAGTTTTTAGTGGAACGAAAAGGTGCAGGACCTCATATGTCTGAATGAACTTTCATAAATGGCTTGTCACTGTGACTACTTGAATTGATAAACGAAAGTCGACAAGACTTTCATATCTGACAACTCTCATAGATAGAGTTGAGTTTTTTTTGAAGAACTAGACTTTATTAGGCTCATGCGAAGGAGAAATTGAACAGCTTGATGATGAGGATATCAAAGTTGCTGGTGCCATTTATCTATCATCTGTCATCTTGGCAAAGCAAGTTGAAAATAAAGCCATTTTTCAATCATCAAGAGCGTATAGTCATTCCTTTCTACTCCTGGTTGCCACTATCTTTCCCGTTCTCATGTCATTAACAAAGCAACCATTTGAGAATAATTCAATAGAGCAAGGCATATCAGTAGTTAGGTGACCAATAAAGATTAAATCCTTTTTTTTTTTTTCAATATCAGGAGCAAGGAGCGAATTTTTAAATGAATAGTTTCAAGAGTTGCATCAATCTTAGCATAACTCGCATGTTTCTTTACAAGATAATCACCATTTGCAATCATGACAGAGTCATTACCAATGTAAGGTTTGAAGGTTCTGTAATTTACCATCATTCCTAATCATATGTGGTAAAGTTACAGTATCTTGGAACCATTCAAAAATCTGATTATCTGCAATGGTAAGAGATTCTAATGCTTGTGGGATATCATTAGCTTGAAAGGAATGATTAAATCTATTGAAGTAGTTCAAATAAGTATTCCCATGTTTATCACAGATTTGACGAACTCCATTTGCATTCTTGCTCAAATTTCCAGGGCCTTGTTGATTACTCTGAGAAGTTGCTTGTGACATGTTAATTTTGCCTGTTATTGCTGTTTGTGTTTGGATGATTTCCTTGAAATCCATTCCCTTTACCTGATCCTTCACCTTGAACAAATCCATGTTCTTTGGAATTGAATCTCTGCTGAAAGTTGTTTTCTCCTTTTCTTTGAAGCTTGTAGGCTCAAAAAGGCAACGTGGGGCTGCTTAAGACGAGCACCGTAAAGTTAAAGTAGTTCTTCATAGCTTTGCAGCAAAGGCACCAAGCTTCTAGATGAAGGACATTACTCCATTATAAGATTTTTATCAAATTTTATACCATTTTTATCTTGTTCATGAGTTAATCTAATGCTGTGCTAGCTTTTGAATTTTACATGCAATGCATTCTAGGCCTCTACTTCAAATCATTAGTCTGATAATATTTTTCTGGTTGGAGAGGTTAGGTGTCTGCGTATTGTGCTTTAATATTATTTTGTGCGAGGCAATGGGGTCAGTTCAGCATTAATTTGTTCAGTGAAGAACACTTTTTCATAACCCTTTCATTTTCGAATCCGTTCATATGTCAAAATAATTACCTACCGAATTGAAAGACACTACTAGCTCGGTGGCTAACAAATGATTGGAGACAGCAACAAAATCACGCCAGCTCTACTCTTTTCGGGGTTTTGGACATTACTACGGTTATTTGATTTGGGGACCTACCTAAAGAGAGGCATCTATGCCATGAAAGTCCATGCTATTATTACAAATGTTTGCCATTACAAGTTACCATGTTTAAGATTTTCTAACAAAGTAATTATACTCGATATTATAAGATTTGATATTGACACCTTCATCCAAGAGCATATTATTTCGTGACACAGCAAAGTAAATATTCTCTTCAAGTTCATGTACCTTGATATACTTTAATGACCAAGAATGTCAATATATATATATATATATATATATATATATATTCATCCAACATTGTCTCAAGGATCTAAAGCCGTTGACTTGGTAGACCTTAATGTGTGTGGGACATTTTCGTGGACTCTTTGCCTTTATTTAGTTAATAATTAATTCACCGCGTGTTTATTTTGCAATGGCACCGTGTTTATGAAAGAAATAAAGTTTTAATTATTTATTTATTTTTAAATTGTTTTAATATGTTTATGTTAAAACTATTTTAAAAAAATATATATGTTTTAATGTATGTTTGGCCTACTTTACTTGTATTGTGGTGGGTTTTTTATGTGAAGACTTCTACCAAATAAATTCCTGGGAATTTTATGAACTTGTGACCGTTGAATTTGAACATTATTAAAATTATTTACATTCATTAATATATTTTTTTGGGACAGAGTACATTCAATAAAAGTTGGGAAGATATCAGCTTATTGGTAGGCGAAACCTCTTTAAAATCTA
>Ga0325405_1005861_pt1 | contig 12444 bp, 14 predicted proteins | sample PopdelMetagenome_21_FD_205663 | JGI IMG/M metagenome (GOLD analysis project Ga0325405, IMG submission 205663) | Populus deltoides microbial communities from Bellville, Georgia, United States - Xylem-Control-R2 | ecosystem: Host-associated > Plants > Phyllosphere > Stem > Wood/Secondary xylem...
AACAATATATAGACTAGGACAGTGAATATTTTATTATCCATTCACTCTTATGTATTGCCTGCTGCAATAACTTCTGCTTTGTGGTGTGATTTTCTCGGCAAGTACATCTGGTGCTTAATATTTTCAATAATGTGTGAATATTTTTATGCATGAATATTTAATTTATTTTGCCCGTGTGCAATCTCTGGCACTGTAGTGAGTATGATATATATATATATATATATATATATATATATATATATTATTTCCTTGCATACATAGCTTATCCTTGGCTTTACTTAGGATCAGTCTATTCATGATTATGACTAACACATAAGGTAATCTCTTCTTTACTGACTAAAATATCGCAGGAGTTTCATGGTAAATATTACCACCCGAGCAATGCCAGGATATGGTTTTATGGAGATGATGATCCAACTGAGCGCTTACGCATTCTGAGTGGTACTGCATCCGAGTCCCATCTCTGTTGATAAATTATGCAAGCAGTTTACGTAAACCATTTTTTCCCATTTAAATACAAGGCACGGTGAGCCTATTAGAACCAGGTAATTTTGTCCTAAAGGAAAGTGTTTGCAGAGCTACAGGTGTAAAAGGTGAGATGATGTTGGCCATGAGTGTCAAGAGTTGATGTTCACAAAACTGCTGGAATGAAACCAAAATTTATTCATTTAATGGGTTTTGTCCGGTGGACTTTTGCAGCTGTTTCATATATTTTAATTTGTCTAAATAATTATATCATCATGCTTCATCATACTATCACACTATCATACTGTTTAAGTAGAATAAGTTGTGTCCTTGTATTCACAAAGCATGTAGGCTGGCCTATAGATTGTTAATGTTTCTTTTTTAGTTCTATGATCAATTTGCTTTAGAGGAATACTGTCTGTTGTCTACCTTAAGATCATTATACAGTCAACATTCATCTCATATACCATCACTTGTAATATTCAGCTCAGTAAATAAGAAAATTTCAGGATTCTGAAAAACTTGTACTTTGATTGTTCTCTCTTTCTCTCTCAGAGTATCTAGATATGTTTGATGCAAGTTCAGCTCCAAATGAGTCAAGGGTTGAGCAACAGAAACTTTTTTCAGCGCCTGTCAGGATCATTGAGAAATATCCTGCTGGTGATGGAGGTGATTTGAAAAAGAAGCACATGGTATGCCTTAATTGGCTGCTAGCAGATAAGCCCCTAGACTTGGAAACTGAGCTTACACTTGGCTTTTTGGATCATCTTATGTTGGGAACTCCTGCCTCTCCCTTGAGGAAAATCTTGCTGGAAAGTGGTCTTGGAGATGCCATAGTTGGTGGTGGAATTGAAGATGAGCTGCTTCAGCCTCAATTTAGTATTGGGTTGAAGGGTGTCTTTGAAGAGGACATTCAAAAGGTAGAAGAATTAGTCATGAATACACTTAAAAAGTTAGCAGAGGAAGGATTTGAGACAGAAGCTGTGGAGGCATCCATGAATACAATTGAGTTTTCTCTCAGGGAAAACAACACAGGGTCATTTCCTCGTGGCTTATCACTGATGCTTCGATCCATTGTAAGATTTGATTATTTTTTCCCTAGCTTCTGCAAACCAGTCATCATTTATTCATTTCAAGTATGATTTATGTGGTTTTGTTTTGTAGAGCAAATGGATATATGATATGAATCCCTTTGAGCCTTTAAAGTATGAGAAACCTTTGATGGACCTAAAAGCAAGAATAGCTGAGGAAGGTTACAAAGCTGTTTTTTCTCCTTTAATTGAGAAATTCATCTTGAACAATCCTCACCGTGTTACTGTTGAAATGCAGGTAAACAGTTAAATCTGAAAGTTCAGTTTCTATTTGTATTGTAAAGTAATTGCTTCAGATGACACAGGGTGTATTCTGTTTCAGCCTGATCCTGAGAAAGCTTCTCATGATGAAGCTGCTGAAAGGGAAATTTTGGAGAAAGTTAAAGCAAGCATGACAGAAGAAGATCTTGCTGAGCTAGCACGTGCTACACAGGAGCTGAAATTGAAGCAGGAAACTCCCGACCCACCTGAAGCTTTAAGAAGTGTTCCAAGCCTCTTTCTGTGTGACATCCCCAAAGAACCCATACATGTTCCCACTGAGGTTATTGTTAAGCTTAGTGTTTTGTACTTGAATATCCTGCATACAAGAATTTTGGAGACTTGTACTGAGCATTTATATACTAACTGTAGGTTGGGGATATCAATGGAGTAAAAGTATTGAAGCACGACCTCTTCACAAATGATGTCCTTTATGCTGAGATTGTCTTCAATATGAGATCACTGAAACAAGAACTTCTTCCTTTGGTGCCACTTTTCTGGTGAGATGTTGCCTCGAAGATTATCTCCATGGTCATTTCTTGTCATGCATGCTTTTGTTTCCTGTCTCCACTGTTAACAAATGTTCACAAGTTGAGTTTTGCTCAGTTCAGGATGACTGATCAGGAATCTTAAAAACAATGTGTTATTCTTGGTCAATTTTATAAGCCGGGCCCTGTGTCTTGTATATTTCTTTGCAGACTATTTATTCATATTTTCACTATTTATCGATGTCCTTCCAGCCAGTCATTGCTTGAAATGGGCACAAAGGATTTGACCTTTGTGCAACTTAACCAGTTGATTGGAAGAAAAACTGGAGGTATATCACTTTATCCATTCACATCATCTGTTCGAGGCAGGGAAGATCCATGCAGTCATATAGTTGCACGGGGGAAAGCCATGGCAGGGCGTGTTGAAGACTTATTTAACCTGGTAAGTGTGGTTGAATTGTTTTGTTACTATAACCGGTTGAAGTGGCTTTCAAGCTCGTGTCATTGTAGGTATTGCAGTTGCCTTTTTTCTCCTGAAGGCTTCAGCACACTGGGAGAAATTTGATTAATTCTGCTCCATTGTCTTTTAATGTTTTTTCTCTTGCCTGCTCCTGTTTGTTGGTGCTAGTTTCTAGAAATTGAATTTACTGATAGGTGATGCATATTAGAATCGGGAAATGCTTTCTTTTTTCTTTTTACTGTATGTCCTAGTAAATTCTTCTTTGATACCTGAACTAGTTGAAGAAACCCAGATAGCAACAAATTAACATTTTTGAAGTATTGGTTTTGCTTAAGCATGAATACTATATAGCTACGGGTTTAGTTTCATGAAGATGTTTTTTTGACAAAGGCTTTTACATGGTTTTATTTGTATTCTTTTTTCATGCCTGCATTTGTTTCTTGCTGCAAACATCTGTACACAGTAACAGACCTATTTTCTGATACTTTGAGCTGATGCTTTATGTTTCAAAGTCTATAGCTACATTTACAGAATCAGTTGCCTGGGGATGCAACCAATTGATGCAATGTTATTTGTTGTAGGTCAATTGTGTTCTTCAAGAAGTCCAATTTACAGACCAGCAACGCTTTAAGCAATTTGTTTCCCAAAGTAAAGCAAGAATGGAGGTACTTATTATTCATATATTTTTGAATGATGAATCAGAAATGAAATTGGGTCTGTCTTTAATAACAGCATCTCAATGCTCTCAAAAACTATCTTCAGAACCGTTTAAGAGGCAGTGGCCACGGAATTGCAGCTGCAAGAATGGATGCAAAGTTAAATGTTGCAGGATGGATTTCAGAGCAAATGGGTGGTGTAAGGTTAGAATGTTCACCTTTTGGATTAATCTGGAACTCTTTGATTTCATCTAACAACCTTATACATTACAAGTGTTTCGGCTCTAGGATTTCAATACATATGCAATAACAATGATTTGTGATTTTGACATAATGCTAATTGCTTTGAATGTACAAATAAATCATTAAAGATTCAAGTTTCATGGATAGCTTTCTCACTGCATGAAATGACACTAACACAGCTCAATTGTTGGGGTTCTATAGTTACTTGGAATTCCTAAAAGCTCTCGAGAAGAGAGTTGATCAAGATTGGGCTGGAGTTTCATCATCTCTCGAGGAAATTCGTATGTCCTTATTTTCAAAGAATGGATGCTTGATAAACATGACTGCTGATGGGAAAAATCTCACCAACTCAGAAAAGTATGTTAGCAAGTTTCTTGATTTGCTTCCTAGCAAGTCTTCTGTTGAAGCTGCTGCCTGGAATGCTCGCATTTCTCCAGGAAATGAAGCTATTGTGATTCCTACACAGGTGAACAAACTACAATGTTGTCTGCCATAGTATCTCCTTTTCTTGTTGCCGGGGTAAAATTCTGAGCTTTCACCTTCTACAGGTTAATTATGTAGGCAAAGCTGCTAATATCTATGACACTGGTTATCAGCTTAATGGGAGTGCGTATGTTATCTCCAAATACATTAGTAATACATGGTTGTGGGATCGTGTGCGTGTTAGTGGTGGGGCATATGGAGGGTTTTGTGATTTTGATACTCACTCAGGTACAATAATGAGATATAGTGCCCGGCATGGAATTCCAATTACACACTGTTTGGAACTGGAAAGGAGTTCTAACAGCTACAAAATATAAATCTAACCATTGGAATTCAATTTATGATTTTTTGGTAGGAGTGTTCTCCTTCTTATCGTATCGTGATCCCAACCTTTTGAAGACACTTGATGTATATGATGGGTCTGGTGCTTTTCTACGTGAATTAGAAATGGACGATGATACTCTTGCTAAAGCAATTATTGGAACAATTGGAGATGTGGATTCATACCAGCTGGCAGATGCCAAAGGTTATAGTAGGTATGTGGAGAGCATGTTTTAGAACCATTTTTGACTCGTCAACTTTCTGGACACTCAAAAACCTTTGTTTCATCGTTTAGTCTTCAAAGTTTTCTCTAGAGAACACATGTCTGGGTGACACATACTGTTAATAATTCACTCTTTGGAATTTTTTTAGTGAGATGAGAGATGCAACCATAACCTTGAACCTGTCAGAGGCACTTAGAACTTCTGACAATAGCTTCCTCCATTGTGTGTGTGTGTGTTTTGTAGGGTTGACTGCTAGCTTCTCTGGCTGCCTTTTTAATGCACTTCTTCTTTGATTTGAGCTTTTTATCTGCTTGGTGTGCTCGAAACAAGGAATATTTAAACACTTTTCTCTTTATCCCCCCACCTCACCCCACCAAACCCCTATCCAAAAAATACAAAACACAACCTCAATACGTGGAATCAAAATCTATGAGCCTGAAATTAGAAGTCAGTAATTAAGCAAAAACTTTAAGGATATGCAATTCTAATTGGTTTTTATTCTTTGTATTATAACCACGTGCACTAACTATATTGTTGTATCCCTTGCATTTCAGTTTATTGCGGTATTTATTGGGGATCACGGAAGAAGAAAGGCAAAAGAGACGGGAAGAAATATTGTCAACCAGGTAACGGTTAAGGTTTATTTGTTTAATTTCTGCATTGACCAAACACTAAACTTGTGAAAATACAAAAGCATTGGTTGGTTATTACAAAGAATGCAAGACAGAGCCAGTATCCTTTAAATAAACTAGATAGGGAGAGGAAAATAATGGGAGAACAGATCAAGGCCATATCATGTATTTTAATGATAACAATGCAAGTCGTGCATATTGCGATTTGTTTGGCGCTTCGCAAAGCTTATCTCTCCGTAATCATGTCATTATAATGATAGTTTGAAATTATTTTCATCATGAAACTAACATCATTCTTTTTAGAAGAACTAGAATGGTATATAACTTGTAGATGTCAAGGAATCTAAAGTTGTGCGGCTTCTCTTTTCTTAATTGAAATCAAGGTCAATGCTCAAGCATTTAGATGTGTTTTTCCTCGTAGCACGACTACTTTGATTGTTAGCCATAGACAATTTGAACCAACATGAATGCTGTTTTGAATATAGATCCACACCAGCACTTGTCATTTCTATATCTAGTGTCAATAAGACAGATGGTTTTTGTTGCTATATATGGCATGTAGATCTGTTTCAGATGGGTTTTTTTCAAGATTTTGAACCTTTCCTTTCTCCTCTATTTTTTCCACAGCTTGAAGGACTTCAAGGAATTTGGGGAGGTAATCGAGGCTGTTAAAGATAAAGGGGTTTCAGTTGTTGTGGCATCTCCAGAGGATGTTGATGCCGCAAACAAAGAGCGTTCTGATTACTTTGATGTGAAGAAAGCCCTTTAATGCCTCATGGCAAATATCAGATCAACTGATATCCCATTTTTTTTTCTTACAGTGATTGACAAATTATAAATGAAAAAGATATCAGAGGGGAAAAAAAAATTTAATCTCAAACCATACACCATGCCAGTGGTGCCGCAAAGGTTACCTGTATCTTTAAACTTTGAACAGTATTGTATATCTCCTTCAAGATTAACTGGAGAACCGTTGTCCTCCTTTTCTCCCCACATTTTAATGGGTTGATAAACCATCTCAAGACGTTTCCTGCACTTGATCTCACCACAGATTCAAGTTTTCTTTGTATGTGAACAACTACTTTGGAACTTACTATGTTAAGAACAACTTTTCTGTATTTTGGCTAGTAAAAGCCATTAAACCTGACAAGGGTCACCTGTCAATTAATTTATGAAGTAGCAGTCCCTGATTTCGTCATCAAGGGCTCTAAAAAACCAGAACGAATTTTAAAACATTTTGTCAACTTAGTAATCAGAAATTCTTTGACGATTACCAATGAAATCGCTCCTGAGACTCAGGTGCGTTTCAAAAACATGATGTTTTTTTAATTTCCAGTCCTACTTTCATAACCCGTTATCTCAATAAAACCACCACTAAAAAGAATGGCCTTCTTCGCTGTAAGTATCGCTTAAATGTGAAAACAAAAACGAGGTTTACTTTTTATACCCAGACGAGCATTTCCCGATTACTAAGTTGAGGAAGTTCATTGGCGCCCCTTCAAGAGCCCAGGAACTAGTTTCCTTAATTGCTGCAAGTGAAAGGATCACTGGGAAATTGATTTCAAATTGGAGAAGAGATGACCGTTGCACATTCAAATCTTCTCAGCGCAGCGTTTTAATTACTAATGTTAAGTTCAACGCAGCGTTTCGTGGTAGGAGGCTTAAGTCCAACGCAGCGTTTTAAGTTATGTTTACGTTTTGTTTCTTAGAGGCCACATGTGGCTTGGTAATTGGATGTCAGGAATTCCTATTTTGTAGGAGGTTCCTTTGTACTGCTGCTATTTATGCAATAGAATGCACCAGAGAAAAGAACAGTTAAGAAATATAACAAACAATGAATAAATGAATGAAGAGGGGATTCGGGTGAATCATCCTTCTGTTCTATCCATTACTGTTTCCTTATCTTTTCCATAGTTTCTTTCTTTCATCCTTGGTTAATCTACACAAAACTCTAACATAGTAGTTGGCTCATTGAATATTGATCTTGCACCAAGTAGTATTAGAGCCTCAGACCTTCAGATTCTAGACATGGCACTTGAAACTCGATTACAAGATCTTAAGAGGATTGAAGATTCTTTGGATGCTGCAAGCAAGGAGCAATCTCAGATGTATGAACATGTTATGAAGCTGCTGGAGTTTTATGGTCAGATATTGAAAAATACTACCTCCAATCACGAGGCTAAGTTTGGAGAGTTAAAAGTTCTTATTAGTGGACCGAATCAACAAAGCTTTATTCTACAGAAACTGTAGTTACCTGTAGATGAATCCAGTCCTGCCAGAGATCAAATAGTGAAGGGTCTACTTAAAAGGCATGCTCTACTTGTGATGGGAACCTAGGCATGAATTTCCAACTTTTGATGGAGATGATGTTCATAAATGACTTTAGAAACATAATCACTACTTTGAGATGGAAGAAATTGATGATTCTGATAAGTTTAATTTAGCTTTATATTACCTAGATATAGAAAGACCTTTAATGGACACCAAGACTTCATGAAGAGTGTAAGAAATTAGAAAGTGAGCTGGAATGAGTATATTTAAGCTTTGTATAATAGGTTTGGGGTCAGTAGGACCCATTGGAGGAACTTAAAGACCTTAAACAAATAGGCAGTTTGAACACATACTTTCAGGATTTTGACATCTTATGAAATAGAGCAGAAATTAGTGAGAAACAAGCTTTAGCATTTTTTATGGGGTCTAGAGGTGGAGATAAAAATAAAACTTAGTAAAAATATTTGAGCCTAAAAACTTGAAATAAGCTTATAACCTGGCTATATTACAGGAAAATATCTTCATTTATAAAAGATCATATCATAACTTCACTAAACAATCATTTCAAACTATAACCCAAACTAAATCATCTTCCCTGTAAAATCAATATAAAAGTTCCACTATCTTCCTTGTTCACCCTTCAAAATTACACTAACCTAATCCTTTAATTAACCCAACTCAAAACCTTCAACAGTAAACTAACTATTAAACCTGACAAATCCATGAAGAACAAAGAGCTAGAAGAAAGACTTGTACCTGGATAAAGGTGTAGATATAAAAGGTTATATTCCTTATGCATTGTGGGAGATGAAGAAGATGTTATTAATGGTGAAGAAATTAGGGAGGTGGAAGTTATGTCAGAAAATGTTACTCCTCGTATTACACATTCATTTTACATTATGGTAAAATCTGACAGTACCCACAACTTTACTAATGATCATGTAGCTCATAAAATTCAATATGAGCTTACAACCATTAAGCTTTTAACTGTTGAAGCAACAAATGGAGGGACATTGATTTGTTCTTTTTTATGTAAGAATTTCATGTGGAGGATGAAAGGGGTAAATTGCATGGCAGATGTGTTTATTATGGAGCTTAACAATTGTGGCATGGTGCTAGGAATTTAGTGGTTACTATGTTTCGTAATATTATATCTAATTACAAGGAATTATGGATATCTTTTAAGTTGTAAGATCAGAAAGTAATGCTGAAATGAGAGATTCAATTATGCTACAAACAATCAGATTTGTTGAGGTTAATTTATGTATTTTAAGAATCATTAAAGAGGTTAATAGTGTTTTTTATTTCATGATTGCAACCCTTTCTCCTAATAAGAAAGAAAACCTTATTATGAAAACCTTGTTGGATTCCTACAAAGAAATGTTCTAGTAACCAAAGGGCTTACCACCTCTTAGGTTCCATGATCGTTTTATTTCTCTTAAAGAAGGCATACAACCTATCAACCTGAGACCATACCACTATTCTAGTATCTAGAAGGATATGGTTGAGAGGATGGTAGCTGAAATGCTGGAATCAAGTAAAATTCAACATAGCACAAGTCTTTTTGCTTCACCTGTAGTGTTGGTTAAAAATAAGGATGCGTCTTGGAGGTTATGCATGGACTATAAGGTTCTTAAGAAACTCACTATTAAGGATAAATTCCTCATTTCCCTAGTTGAGGAGCTATTAAAAGAACTAGTAGGAGCTACTATATCCTCTAAGACTGACTTGTAGCCAGAATACCATCAGATTAGGATGACTTCTAAAGATGTGTATAAGATTGCTTTTAGAACCCATAATAATCATTATGAATTTTTGGTCATGCAAAGTCTTACCAATACCCCATTTAATTTTTAAAGTGTCATGAATAAGGTATTCAGAGTACATCTTAGGAAATTCATTATAGTATTCTTTGATAATATTCTGGTACATAGCAGCTCTATGATAGACCACTTTGATCAGGTTCTCCATTTGTTAAGGTTTATTATACGTTGAAAAGTGGGTGTTGAAGAATGATGTCATGAAGTAGGTCGTTTGGGAGCTTTCGTTGGGTGCTTTTGTGAATTGGGCTTGTCGTCATTGGCTTGGATATAATCCATTGGAAAAGGATAATGCACCCAATGCATGTAATTGTATCAAATTACTTTGGAGAATGAGGTGTTCAGGGAAATAGCAATTCTGAATTGTTTGGGTTGGGAAGATTGTGTCAGTGTGACTGTTAAGGTGTTTAATGGATTGATTTCGTTGGTCCCCTATTCTCTCTCCCTTCACTTTCATTACTTTCTTTACAACCATTGTTATGGGTCTCCTTGTGCTTTTGCCTCACTTGGGGTTTCTTTACAGTGATGACCATATATTTTTTTTTTCTACCTCTGATCTAGCTTTTCGTTAGCATTGACTCTACAACTTGTCTTTTTTCTTTTTTAAGCCTTACATGTTAATATCTCCTACTAGTTTTGTTCTCTTGTATTTCTAGTTTCAACTTTTAAAATAATTATCTGTTCAGTTAGATATATCTTTATTTTATTAGTATGGAGTTGGTTTAATGTATTGTTCTTTAAGCTTTGATTATAAATCTTGTATTATTCTAAATTTCTAATCAATCTTCCTTATTTTGCAACATGATTAATCTATTCTTTTAAAAAAATTTATAACCAACAAATGTTATTGATTTTACTTTTAAAAATCAAACTGGACTGGATCAAAACCGGTTGATATGGATTGATTTTCAATTCAATCTGATTCATAATTTATATTAATTTAATTAGTTTTTTATATAAAAATATTACAGAGCCAAAACCGAAATTATATTATACGAAGATAGAATTTTGTAGAGAATGCAGGCTTTGGAGCTGCCACGTATTGTGTACCTTTGCCACGAAATGATTTCAAGGTAGTAAACATGCCTATGATACATCTAAATCATATTTAAAACCATTTCTCAAGTAGAAAATTAATAAATAAGGGTAGCTCAAATCTGTCAGCAATTCTGTACAATCACATTATTCAACAATCATATTAGTTAAGTTATATACGTACCATTTGCCCCAAGAATAACGAGTTTCTTTCTTTAAATGGCACAAGTACAGATGGTAGATAACTTGACCTCTAGTTGCCCACTGATATGGCTTATTTATAAACAGTCTCATGGATGGTATATTTAGGTGTCACACGCTATATTATGGATTAATTTTTTTAATATAAAAAATATCAAAAAAAAATAATTAAGATTCAAGAATATTAGTTTTATATGTAAAGTTAAACAAAAAAAATTGGGTCTGACTGCAACGCCTGACCCAAGAGTAATATTTATAATATTAATTATAATACTGATAGTAATATTTATAACACAAATAATAATATTTTTAAGTGGGTCTGGCTGTAACGCCAGGTTCAAGAGCCTTGGGTCTGGCTGCAATACTAGATCCAAGAGCCTTGAATATGGGTCTGGCTGCAAAGCCGTGTCATGAAAGTGTGATAATTAAATAGAAAAAAAATTTAATATTACATAATGAAATTAAACAAAAAAAAATTAATTAAAAAGAAAAGAACAAAGAAAAAAAACAAAGTAAAGCATTATTCCAATGAATAGTGCTTTGCGATGAGGGGTATAGTAAAATCCCCTCATGAGATCACGATAATCTAATGAAAAGTAAATAAAACAAATTATGAAGTTTAATTCTCAATTAAATTAATATTAAAAGATAAAATTGGAAGAAAAAAACTAATTAATAAAAAAAATTTATGAATCAATTAGGTTAACCTGTCAAACCTGATATCCGTGTCATGAGAGTGTGATAACTAAATAGAAAAAAAATTAATATTAACGAACTCAATTAAACAAAAAAAAATAAAAAAACCTATAACTAAAAGGCATATGCCTTGCAAAGTGGATTTGCATAGTGCAATCCACAGTGAAAAGTTGACCTCTTTTAGTTATAGTTACGATATTAAAAGATGAAATCAGAAGAAAAAAACTAATTAAGAAAAAGACAAAAAATATGAATCAACTAGGTTAATCCGCCAAACTAGGTTAACCAGTCAAACCTAGAATCCGTATCATGAGAGTGTGATAACTAAATAGAAAAACATTTAATATTAACGAAATAAATTAAACAAAAATAATTAATTAAGAAGAAAAAAAAATATTGGAATAAAAAACTAATTAAGAAAAATAAAAAAAATCTAAATAAACTGGGTTAACCTGCCAAACAAGGTTAACTTGTCAAACCTCGGATCCGTGCCATGAGAGTATGATAACTAAATAGAAAAAAAATTAATATTAACAAACTAAATTAAACAAAAAAATTAATTAAAAAGAAAATGCAAAAAAAAAAAACCATAACTAAAAAGCTGATGCCTTTTAGTTTATAGTTAATACCTCGGTGGAGCCACAACCCAAATAAGCTTCAAGATGAAGCTTGGTTAAGCCAACCCCAACCGAGCCTTAACTCAAGCTCGAATGAGCAACAACCCAATCAAGTTCTCTCACCCCTCCTTCTCTCACGTCCTTGTATCTCTTTTTTCTTCTCTCTCTTCTATTTCTATCTTTTATTTTAATACCTATACAAGCACAAGCTATAACTTCAGTTAAGAGGCACTTTTCATGGTGGGCTACTCCATATATTTCCTAAAATTTTTCAGATTTTTTTCAACGCTATATATTCTCAGGTTTAATAAAAAAGGAAAAAGAGAAGATTTCATCTCAATAATGTCACACGTGCGCGCGCGGCATGACAGGACGTCGGGGTCAAATGGTCGCCACCTAATTTTTTGATTTAGGGTCACTAGTAGACTCAGGTGGACTGGTCTTATTTGAAATTCTAGGGTAAGAGACTAGATATGACAAGGG
>Ga0325405_1005865_pt1 | contig 12442 bp, 2 predicted proteins | sample PopdelMetagenome_21_FD_205663 | JGI IMG/M metagenome (GOLD analysis project Ga0325405, IMG submission 205663) | Populus deltoides microbial communities from Bellville, Georgia, United States - Xylem-Control-R2 | ecosystem: Host-associated > Plants > Phyllosphere > Stem > Wood/Secondary xylem...
CAAGATTATTTTTTATTAATTTTTAAAATTTATTTTTAATATTAGTACATTAAAATGTTTTCAAAACAAAAAAATAAAAATTTTAATTTTAATTAAAAAAACATGATAAAACTCAATACTAATTACTCCATTTCTAAAGGCAAATGTGAGCTAACAAGATATCATGTTAATGTCTATTAAAGCAACCAATAAGGTTATGTTTGATGTTAAGTATGCTTTAAAAAAGTTTTAAAAGTTTTTTAAAAAAGTTTTAATTATATATATATATATATATTATTTTAATATATTGATGATAAAAATAAAATTTTAAAAATAAAAAATAATATTTTAATATAATTTTAAATAAATAATATTTTAAAAAATAACAATCATCACATACCACGATTTCCAAATAAGGCTATAAATTGTTAACGTCAAATGATTGCTTTTTAAAAAAAAATTATATCAATTCATGCTGTAAATGTCAGAATGTCCCATGCCATGCCACTGTGATTTCAATATGAGTAATAAATCTTTAATGAAAACTAGCCTTTGGGTCCCGATACCTGCGGGTAGATTACAAAATTAATAATTGCATGAAAAATACAAAAAGTGTTATTTTTACTTGTATGCAACCAAATATTTAAAATAAAGATCTATTATTATAAGTGTAAATAAATTTTAAAAAAAATATGTGATTTCTTTAACCTATCAGGCCAAAAGCGAATTGGTAGGTTTGTTTAAATGAAAATAAGGTTAATAAAAAAAAATTTATGCAGTCATGTTTTAATTTTATTTAACCCTAACTAAAAAAAAAAGGAAACAATGAAATATCAAGGAATTAAATTAAAAAAAGGGATAAAATAACAAGATGACACGTTATATTGACTTGAGTTAACATGTGAAATTTACAACCCGAATAATAAACACAATTATAATGAGTTAACTTGGTTAGATAATATATTTCATTTCTTTTTCTTTCCTTGTTCTTTTCTTGGTTAGGTCTTGATTGGGTCTTATTTGACCATAAATTAAATGAAATTCAAAAGTAAATTGAAGAGTTATAAAAGAATTGGAGACAAAATTTAAAAAACATATTATATTATATCGATTTCGGTCAACTTGAATTAACCGATAAAATTTACAATGCAGGTGATGGATATAATTTTAACTAGGCATGATTTTTTTAAGCTAAGTGATAAAAGGAATGAAATTGTATTTTTTTCATTTTAAGTTAAATAAATAATAATAATGATAATAAACGGTTAAATTGCATTTTTAAAAAAAATAACAGGGAAATGAACTAAACAACAAGAAAAAAAAAGAAAAGAAAATGCCTAAATATCATGTCTTAACCCATCAAAACTTTGATCCGCATCAAGGCCAAAACCAAGTCTAATAATTTTTAAAAAAAATTTATTTCGCAACAAAACAATTAATATAAATATTTTTTAAAGAAAAAGCTCAGGCTTGTGCGTTTGGCCTTATTTTTTTTCCTTTTAATGGGTGGATAAACTCTATTTAAAAAAATAATAATTAGATGATATGTTGTTTGTCTATCCAGATTTTGGCCACTATTGTGGTGGCTGAAAAATCAAGGCAAATCTATTTTCTTCTAAAAACTAATTTTAACCAAACAAATACCTCATAAGCACCCTTAAGACACCTACAAACCAATTTATCAACCTAAAAAATCTTGAAAACAATCCTAAAATGCAAAATCAAATCGGGTTAGATTTTTCTTCCTCAATTTTGATCTACCTATTTAGATAATATTGAGATTTTCAACAACCATTGTCGAGCTATTTTTTTTCATATAGAACCCATGGACTCTAGTAAAAAAACCAATTTGGTGGCCAAAATATTAAAAAACAACAACTTTCTCTTTTTATGCTAGAATCTGGTGAAATTCTCTCTCTTTCACAAATCAAGTACTCGAAAAGAATAAAAAAAAAAAGTTTTACATTAGAATTTAATCTAGAGAGACATAAGGGACCAAGCAATTCTATTTTTCAAAATTAAAGGACTAAATTACACTTTTCACACCAAAATTAAACACACCACCTATTTTTAGTGTCTTTTGTATAATGGTCTTTCTTCTTTCTATTTTTTTCCCTGGCAAAAAAATTAACTACAACTAAAAAGCATCAACTTTTCATTGTACGAATCCACAACGAAAGACTGATTTCACCATTAGTGGGTAAGGTTAGCTTTAAGGGTAGATAGGTTTTTTCCAATAGGCTTATCAGTAATTACGTTAAAGAATGGTATTAATTAGTAAATTCATGTTTTTTCTACAGTGTAATTACCAAATAACCTTTAAAAAATTACTTTTGGTTCAATGGCTTTCCAGGTTTTTTTCCATTTTGTTGTGCATATCAATTACTTAAATGTCCATAAAAAAGTAAACTCTCTCTACTATGGATGCAAGGTCATTTTAGATTTTTTGCTATGGTTTTTTTTTGTAATTCTCATGTGGGGTTAGAAGTGATTTGATATTTTAATATATATAAATGAATTTTAAATTTAAAAAGCTACTACCAGCAAGTGGCCCTCGCACTTTGGATGGAGCATAAGACGCCTACACAGCGCTGAATGTCGTCGTTTGAGACGGCATTCGAGGCACCTCACCACCCCCGTCACAGTGGTGAGAGGTGTGTTCATCGGCGGAGCGCAGAGGAGCACTAACAAAGAGTTTTTCTCTTCCTCCTTCTTTTCCCTCTCTCCACCTATAAAATTATGTTGATCATTGCATAAGAAAATAAAAAAAAAAGTCTAGTTATTTGTTTGTTAAATTAAATTAGTTCCTTACTTTTTTTTATTGCAATGTATTAGGTCTTGAATAAATTATTGAGTTAATTTATTTTTTTAATTTCATCCCTTTATTATTTTTATATCAGATTTAGTTCTTATTCTTTTAATTGTAATGTATTTAGTCTTGAATCGTTTATTAAGTTAATTATTTTTTCAATTGCATCTCTTTACACTTTGTTTTTATATTAGATTTTGTCCTTATTCTTTTAATTATGATGTTTTTGGTCTTGAATCCTTTATTGAATTAATTTATCTTTGGATTTCATCCCTTGACATGTTATTTTTATATCAAATATGATCCTCGTTCTTTTGATTGTTATTTTTAGTTGTTCTTATTGTTTTCTTAATTGAAATTATTTTTCAATTTCATCTCTTATAATTTGGTTTTTTTTCCTTGTTATTGTGTCAAATTTGGTTCTCTTTCTTTTCAAATTTATATTTTTTAAATAGCTTTTTTTTATTTGTTTTTTCATGTTTATCCCTAATTATTTTGGTTGGTTTAGAATTTTATATTGTTATTTTTTTTTGCCTTTTACGTTGTGATTTGGCCTCATGATTTGTGTTACAAATTTTAAAGGTTGGATCGAGTTCATTTCAATTATTTTTAATTATTTTTTAAAAATTTCATACATTATTATTGAGTTTGTTGAAAATTAATTTTCTTTATTTTCTTTATATTTTGAATTATTTGGTAAATTTTATTTTTCTTTTTAATTTTTCTCTTCAATTCAATTTTTTTTTATATATATTTAAGGTTTAACATGATATTACTCGCAGGTTTTGACGACCTCACTTGATTTTGTTGGTGCTTTATTTTTTAATGCCTTTTTGTTTCATGGATTGTTTTTTCCCAATTTCATCATTTTATAATTTGATTCATGAAGTTTGATGATCATTATTTATTTTAGTTCTTTTTCTATTATGTTGAGTCGTTAATTTTTTTCGTTTTTTGAAATATAATGATAGTGCTTTTGGCATCGTTTTTTTCAACCGCAAAGAAATTTACCCGGTCCACAACAAAACACGAGCCATCAATCTAATACAAATCAATTGGGTATTAACTTTGCAATTAAAGGATTCATTTGATGAAAATAAAAGTTAAGTGTGTGTGTGTGTGTGTAAAGCATGGCTCCGTTCTGCATTGTGTGTGGACAGTGTTTAGCACTCAAATTAATAACCAGTGTTTGATAAGCAGATCATCAAGAATTGTATCACTCAACTTCTTAAAAATATTTTATAAAAAATATATTATAAAAATATTTTAATACGTCACAGTACTAAACAATCATGTTTTCATTGCCTTTCATTTTTATTTTTTTTTCTTGGATGCGATCCAAGTACATTAGCTACTAGCAGGTAACAGAGAGAGTGGATATCCAAGTAACATAAGAAACAAAAAGCCTGACACAGCCCAAGTTCCAATCTTCACTAAAGACCCATTGGTTGATCATGCCTCGACAAGCAAACGTTAAAGTGCTGTTGGCGCGGTAACCGACGATCATGTCTTCAATTCTACCCCGCCTTTGTCGTCATCTAAAGGCAAGGTTCTTCGCTGCCAAACTGACTTGAAAAGCATTGCGATGTATTTGTGTAAAAATTCAATCGTATATTTTGAAACTTTACGTGCTTCAACTGAATCCTTGCAATATTCACCTGGACTTTAAAAATAAATCCGGCAACGTTTTGAAGATCATTTGTATATTTTCTCATGAATGGATAAGTTTCATAAATCAAGAAAAAAAAAAGGTAAGAGTCAATCCCTATTTAGATTACAAAGCAAACCAGCGTCGAAAACATTTTAAAATATTTTGAAAAAATTTTAAAATTTTAAAATTTTTTATTTATTTTAAATTATTTTTTTTCATATCATTTTAATGTATTGATATATTTTTAATTAAAAAATACTTTAAAAAATAGCAATTACTATACCCTCAAATATTCACTAGAGGTTTCTGATGACATATTCACCTTGTTTTATAGCCTATTATTTACTATGAATACCATGTTATGTACAATACTATAAAAATAGAATGAATGCCAAATTATATATATATATATATATATATTCTTCTGATACGAGACATAGACATGCACACCAAGATATCAAGAGCAGGGAAAAGAAAGGTTATTTCCGATCAAACTCCTGATTCTAGTGATCACCCACATTTCAAGCAATGTTTGCAAGATTTTTTGCCAAATGAACAAACAAGGAACAGATGATCTCTACTCTCTCATCACATGCTTGGTTGCAAAACACACAGGTGGGAATATCAAGAAGGCTCCAACTAGTTTAAACATGCATGTCACTCCTTGAGGGAAATAATTAACTTCTTAGAAATGTCAGGGCTGCTATCTAGCTGTCCATGCTCTTGAATGCCTGGAAATGTAGCATTTTCAACAAACCAGACACAATATATATTTGCTTACATCTCATGTATCTTATATTTCAAGAATTTAGGGTTTCTGAGCATTTAACAACATAATATTTTTTGTATTCTTGGAGACTTGAGATTTTTCAGCAAACCCAACACAATACATATTACTTACATTTCAAATCCCAAGGCAAAAGAAATCCTATAATATCCTTAACCCAAACGAGACGTTAGTCAGGGGTCTCTTCTTCTCTCTAATATGATACAGAACCCTTCTCTGATATTTCCCTCCCATAAAAGTTCCTCTCCTGCGGTCCTATTATAAACAAAAAGTTGACTGAAAAAAGCGATCGAGCAAGATGTGAATAAACAAAAAGGGTCTTAAGGACACGAGAAATCAGCATATTGTCTCCCTGTCTTACCACATGCTTCCATGAAAATCCACTGAACTTGATCCCTCTCATGATACCTTGGAAAGAAGAGGGATTTTGATTATCCTCTAACAATGATAACACTTCTAAAAGTAATCAAACCCGATGAACTAAAGCAGCGTGCTTTTATGGCTAAAACATAACACTCCAACAAATAGTTTTTTCCCTTCCTTTTTTACTTGGTGGAGGAGAGCCTTATTGCTTTAACCATCATGATGAATGTTAACTGGGGTGCTGTGATCTCTCTTTGAATGTGCGTTGGATTCCTGGAATAGTGTAAGTGTCAAGAACTTGAAGCCTTTTCTGTTGCGACCTTTTTTTTATAGCAAACGAGAGAATTCCAAGTAAGCTCCATTTGGAAATGTACTTTCAAAATTCCCGAATATGCATTTTTAATGATTCTTCATGTCCTGCAAAAGTACATCGTTTGCCTTAATCTTAGCATAAAAGTAGAACTAAAACAGTAATGCTTTGGTCCCTGGATGTCCCTAATTACCTCCACAATTCTGAACAAGAAGGCTAGCTGATCTCAGATTAGTCCTCCACCTGTTACTTATTTCTCAAATGTTTTTTTTTCATATATAAATTGGAATATAAACACAATCCTCAATAAAGTCTTTTCATCTAGAATCATGATAAATTACTAATTTTCTGAAAAAACGGGAACTTCTCTTGAAAATAATGTTGTTTGAGTGCATAATGCAAATACTTTAGGTGAAAAACATTGATGAATCTTGACATGTAATTTAATTAAGAGGATCAATGTGTGTATAAGTTGGGGATGCAATTAAGAAATGGCGTATAAATTAAAGACTAATTGAGATCATCCCTTGAAAAAATCATTACAATATGAAGCTTCAATGAAGTATTGAATGATTCACGGATAGGTTGCCTGATTAATGGCAGAATATGATATACATAACTTTCTTACTGCTGGAGTTAAAGGTAATCCATGTCTTTACAGTGCTCATATTTATTATTATTATTATTATTATTATTATTATTATTATTACTGTGAATTCAATACGAGTGCATAAAAATAATGTCATCTAACCTTTGGAGCATGTATTGTCGAAATTCATTTTGTCGAAAAAAATAAAATTCAAGGACTCCATCCTCTATCCAGAATCAGAACTTGATACAGCATATTGTATTAAAAAGATTAACGTGTGACAGTCAAGAAGATGTGTTTATGTTAGTTAGTGGTTGTTTTTTAAAGTGTTTTTTAATTAGAAATATATTAAAATAATATTTTTATTTTAAAAAATTATTTGTTATATTAATATATGATCCAAAAATATTAAAATAAAAATCAATTTTAAATTAAAAAAACTCAAAACTTAGAAAAATACCCTTTGGAACGCAGTGTATCAAGACACAAGCCCCTATTTATTGGAACAACCATTTAGGCCGAGGGTCAACTTATCCTGCCCGGCTTTTTTCCCATCCATTTGGGTGATGCTGGTGGGCTTCGGCTGGGAGCATGGCTGTTTTTATTCTTGGGCAATTTTTTCATCTACCATTTGGGGCTGCTACCTATTGTGGATGGCTCATCAACTCATTTTGCATCTGCCCTTCCCTCTCCCGCCCTGCCCTTCCCTCTCAATTGAAGCCACCAATGGGAGTGCATCTCTTTGTCCCTCCAATTTGCAGTGATGGCGCGGCTTGCTCACCTGGTCACGAACTAAACTTCTCATGACTTCCGAGTTCTGACATGAATAGTTTATCTTAAACTAAATTAAAGTGATGAATTTAGTGTCGGTGCATGAAGACTATACATGAACACCCGTGGTTGTAAAAAACAAATATAGTAAACCATTGTTATTGCTACCATATTAATATTCTTAAAAAATGAAAAAATTATTAAATAAATACCCTTATTCAAATAAAACTGAAATATTTAATTCGATTGAATCAGTTTCAAAATTAGAAACCCGATCTTCTATTACACTTAATTTCTCCAGCAACGAGATGCTGTCAGTTAGTGTTTATTTTTGCATGGCAACATATTTTTAAAATTAATTTTAATATATTTTAATTTGAAAATCACCCTCAACAACAAGCCCTCATCAAAACTCATTTCACCGCGACATAATATGTCTCGGCTCATTTATTTCTCATTTATCGATACAGGGGTATGCATGAAAGTAAATCTGGAGAGACAATGAAATATTTCTTAAGGAAGCAGAGGCCGATCTTTGAAGAATTCGATAGGCTACGGCCCCCATTTGTCCTTCATGTTTCAGCCTATGGTGTAGGTTATGGGCGGCGCATTATAAGGCTACGACTAAAAGGATCAAATGGAGAAGATAAAGGCTATTTTTGGTTTTTAGCATATTAAAAAAAATTGATGAAATATTACAGTTGAAAAAAATTAGTTATACGATTGAAAAACTTGATTTTTATAACTTGTAATATCGATATCTTTTAAAAAATGTTAAATGGATAAAGAAAAAAAAGAGGAGAAAAAAATTATTAAAAAAAATATTCTTAAAACATTGAAACTTCAATAATGATATTATTCATAAAATCTCAATTAAACGAATCTAAAAACACAAATGAAAGTCATCAACGGGACTCGGATGAGTTTCATTTGTCATCAAAGATGAAGGGAGACTCACTTGTTTTTTACAGCAAGTATAACACTCTAGTTACTATTGGTGATTTTTTTTGGTGTTATTTATTCATATTATCAAGGTATTTACAATAGTATTAATGATGTTGTGAGGGTTTTAGTATCTGTTTGAAGTCTTTTTTTTCTCTTTTCTTTTTAGTGCTTCTTTAATATTTTTTTTTAAAAAATTATTATTTTAAACAGCAACAATTTATAAAAAAATTGATGAAATATTACCGTTAAAAAAAATTAGTGAACTATCATAATTTATACTATTGAAAAACTTGATTTTTATAACTTGTAACAACGATATCTTTTTAAAAAATGTTAAATAGATTAAGAGAAAAGAGATGAGAAAAAAATTAATAAAGAAAAATACTCATATTTTTTATTTAGCGAATTACTGTTGGTGATTTTCTTTCACGTTATTTAGTCATATTATCAAGATATTTACAATAATACTAGTGATATTATGAGAGTTTTAGCATGTCTCTAAAGTTTTTTTTTTTCTCTTCTTTATTTATTGCTTCTTTAATATTTTTTTAAAAAAGCATTTTTTTGAACAACAACAATTTATAAAAGTCATGTTTTCTAATCTTCACGTCTACAAACTATACAATGTAGTTTTTTTTTTTTTTGTAGTCCCTCCAATATTTTTAATTAATTATGCTAGTTTTTTTTTAAAAAAATCAGAAGATAATTTATCAAAATCCACGTGACAAACGAGTTTGACCCAACGTTCAATTTTATTTTGATTTGTTGATTGAGAAATTGAATTTAAAATATGCTGATAATGTAACTCTTCTTATTTGTAACACCACTCCCCCGAAAAGCTTATTCATCTTCCAGCAGAGCTTTAATGACATAAATTTCGTGGGAGTGGCATTAATTATAAAGTGGGGACGGTTGCATGTTTAAGAGAAAGATTGATCACTGATATCCAGCGGCAAGCCAGCTAGTCAGAGGTAGAGGATCTGGTTCTGTACGAACGAATAACTGCCACCGGTAGAGAAATTCGATATCAAACGACTGGAACACTTGGGCCTGCCTCTAGCCAATATTTAAACCAGAAAAAATGAGCTTGTCGTCAGAGGCCATACAAAAACAAGACACGTACTGTCGTGAACTTCACCGACGACCATCCTTGCAAAGGACAAGCCATGCTGGTCGGAACATGTGTTATCGGCCAAATTTCATGTCTCCATCACAGCCGTGCAGGACACTAGCGTGGCAATCACTGCTCAAATATTGTCCGACTCCAAAAGTCTCCCAATAATGGCTACGACTACGAGCGTGTTTAATACCATGGCGGTGGGTTTTTTTTGGTTTTTTATATTAATAAATTAAAATATTTGAAAATATAAAAAATATTTTTTTAAAAAAAAATTAGTGTTTTCAACGCTTATATTAGCTGGACATTGATTGATTCACAAGTTGCATGCAAAAGATTGGGATTTTCCAAAGTTTTGAAACCCGGCCCGGCCCGGCGGGTCGACTCGGGACCCAGCTGATCCGGGGCCGGAACCGGGCCGGGTTGATGAAAAAACAGGGGAAGGAAAAACCCGGTGTGACCCACCGGGTCGACCCGGCTGACCTGTCAAGACCCGATGACAAACCCGTTGACTTTTGTTTTTTTTTTTTACTAAAACGACGTCATTTTGATTTTTTTTTTAAGAATTGACCCGGCCGACCCGGTCAAACCCGGTGACCTGGCCAAAACCCGGAACCCGAGCCTTGGACCGGGCCGGGTCTTAAAACTTTGGGATTTTCTGTTCTTTCATCGTATCATCATCTAGCGTGTGGCTGAATCTAGCGTGTGGCTGAATGTAGAAAAGATTAAAATTCTAAGTATTTATTTATTTGCTGAAAAATAATTTTTTAAAAAAATGAATTTTGAAAAAATAAATTTTAAAAAAGTGAATTTTTTTCTGATGTTTGGTAGTATAATGAAAAATAAGTTGGAAAATACTTTCTAGTGTTTGGTTATGTAATAGAAAATGAGCTGAAAAATAACTTATTAATGTTTTATTTTTTTTAAGTTTATTAAAATAATAAGAAACAAATCTTACAAATTAAAAAGTTGAATGAGAATGAAATTAAAAAAAAATTCATAAATTATCTCAAATAAAATAAATAATAATCAAAATAATAGAGATCAAATCTAAAAAATAAAAAAATTAAAAGATGAAAAAATTAAAATAATAATAATTAATATTTCATAAATTATTTCAAATAAAATAAGAAACAATCAAAAAAAATGAGAACCAACTTTGATAGATAAAAAAATTTATTTAAAAAATGATAAGGGAAAAGTAAATAACAATTATAAAAATAAGGACCAAAATTAATATAAAAATTAAATTTTAAGGGATGAAATTGAAAAATAAATATTCAAAAAATATATATATATTTATATATAGCAATCAAAAGTTTAAGGACCAAATTTGATATAATCAGCAAATAATATGACATTTCTAAATTTTTCACAATTTCCAAAAAGTGTTTTCGTCCAAAATAAAAGGAAAATACTTTCTTGAAAATCAAGCCAAATTTTCCTTTAATCGGAAAGTGTTTTTCATTAACCAACTTTTATAATGACAAACAAACACAAAAAAATTTTAAAAATAGTTTTTTAAAAATCAATTTTCCAAAAACAAACACAGTCTAAAAATATAATTGCATTCTAAGTGTCCAATTTGATCCCTCTGCTTTTAAAGCAGGGGTCAACATTGGTTTAGGAAAAAAAAATATGTCATCACACCAGAATCTTTCAGCATTAAAAATTTCAAACCGAAATTACCACTAATTAGGCAATTAATCACATAAAAAAAAAAAGATAGAGAGAGGAAGTGACGCCAAACCTAAATTAATTGCAAGCATTCCACCATGCACTACATTGAATTGCAATAAACTAGAAGGTCTAGGGTTTGAAAAAGCTCAAGAAATTATGCTCTCTCACCAATCATCATCCTGTGTGGTTGAATGCTTGAAAGCATAACTAACATTAAAATCGTCTCATTTGACCCTTGTATATCAGAAGCAAAGTTTTAAGACCCGGCCTGGTCCAAGGCTCGGGTTCTGGATTTTGGCCGGGTCATCGGGTTTGACCAGGTCGGCCGGGTCAATTCTTTTAAAAAAAAATCAAAACGACGTCGTTTTAGTAAAAAAAAAACAAAAATTAACGGGTTTATCACCGGGTCTTGCCGGGTCACACCGGGTTTTTTCTCCCCCCGTTTTGTCGTCAACCCGGCCCTGGGTCGACCTGCCGGGCCGGGCCGAGTTTCAAAACTATGATCAGAAGTACTAATTAGGGCAAGCATCTAATGGTTCGAAGTGATTTTAGGCCAAAAGAACTATATATGATCACACTGTTTTAAAATTGAAGATCAATTTAAGCACTAGCTAGTTTTTGTTTAATTTTTATATTTTTTTTACTCAGAATCAATGAAAATTGAAAAGTAAAACCATCATCTAGGTAGGCTTTTGAATTTGAGAGGGAAAGTGAGAGAAAAGTAAGAAAATGAAATAATTTATTGGGATTCCTTGACGAAAGTTGTTAACTTCTCAACGAAACAACATCATTTAGTGGGAAGAAAAAAATAATGTAGATGTGAGTTATGATCAATTATGGATAGAGATATTTGATTTATAATTTTATGAAATTCAATGGTGAAATTAAAATAAAAATTTTTTTATTGGCAAAATTAAAACATCTTGAGTAGTTATAGCAATTTTTTTAGGTTTGCCAAAGAGAAAAAAATAAAAAAAATTATGACATTAAATAGAAGCTACCCTCTTTTCTCTATCTTCATTTTCTTTTTTTTTTCTATTTTATTTTTTTCATGCGTCAGCTCAACCATTGAGCTCCACAAAACTTGGTTAAGTTCAATCAAGTTGAGTTTTGGTCTAACTGAGCTATTTTAACTCACCTTGATTTATTATTCATTACTATCCATGGATGGTTATATATATGGTAATATTCAAAAATAATTATATATATATATATATGTATTTTTGTATAAGATTTTTTTTAGATATTTTTCAATACTGAATATTTTTATGTTTTGAGAGATAAAAAAGATTGATATGAACAACACTAGACTTCACATCTCTTCTCTACAAATAAAAAATATATATTTTATTTTTAAAATTTTTTACATGCTTTATATGATTAAATAAATTTAAATATTAACTCGAGTATCCAATCGAAGTATATCTCATTTTACAATAGA
>Ga0325405_1005870_pt1 | contig 12435 bp, 3 predicted proteins | sample PopdelMetagenome_21_FD_205663 | JGI IMG/M metagenome (GOLD analysis project Ga0325405, IMG submission 205663) | Populus deltoides microbial communities from Bellville, Georgia, United States - Xylem-Control-R2 | ecosystem: Host-associated > Plants > Phyllosphere > Stem > Wood/Secondary xylem...
TACAGGTTAACTCGTCAAATTAGGTTAACCCGTTAAACCTGGGATTCGTGTCATGAATGTCTGGTAACTAAATAAAAAAAAGTGAAAATTAAGAAACTGAACCAAACAAAAAAAAATTAATTAAAACAAAAAAAAATCTGGGTTAACTCGTCAAACCATGTTAACCCGTTAAACCCAGGATCTGTGTCATGAAAATATGATAACTAAATAAAAAAATTTAACATTAACAAACTAAATTAAACAAAAACAATTTATGAAAATAAAAAAACAAAAAAAAATTGACGGTCAACTCATAATTAACTGGGTTCACTCGTGAAACTAGGTTAACCTGTGAAACTCGGGATATGTGTCATGAAAGTTTGATAACTAAATAGAAAAAAAAATAGTATTAACAAACTAAATTAAATGAAAAAAAATAATTAAAAAGCAAAAAAAAATTCTTGGTTAACTTGTCACACCAGGTTAACCCGTTAAATCCGGAAAACGTATCATGAAAGTCTGATAACTAAATAAAAAAATTAATATTAATAAACTAAATTAAATTAAACAAAAAAATTTGTTAAAAGAAAAAAAAAAGAAATAAGCAAAAAAATAATCCCGAAAGGCATAAAAAAAGCTAAAAAAATGAGACAACTTAAAAAAAATTAAAGCATCAGTGTTTTACTGTGGACTGCACTGTGCAGTCCACAATAAAACACTAATCCCTTTTAGTATATGTTACAATTAATTAAAAATCAAAAAAAAAATTCAGGTTAACTCGTCAAACCCGAGATCCGTGTCATGAAAATCTGATAGCTAAATAAAAAAATTAACATTAACAAAAAAAAATTAAACAAAAAAAATTCATTAAAAGAAAAAAACATAAACAAAAAAACAAAAAAAAACCCATAAACGCTAGAAAACGAAAAAAAAAAGAGAAAAAAAAAAGACAACTCAGCGTTTCACTATGGACTTGCACAATGAAACACTGAGCAGTTTTAGTTTATTGTCAATTAACAAACTAAACTAAACGAAAAAAATTAATTAAAAAGAAAAAAAATTCAGGTTAACTCGTCAAACCAGGTTAACCCGTTAAACCCGGGATCCGTGTCATGAAAGTTTGATTACTAAATAAAAAAATTAGCATTAACAAACTAAATTAAATAAAAAATTATTAAAATAAAAAAACAAAAAAAAAATTGACAGCCCGTGAAACCAGGTTAACCCGTGAAACCTGAAATATGTGTCATGAAAGTCTAATAACTAAATAAAAAGAAATTTAACATTAACAAACTAAAGTAAACGAAAAAATTTAATTAAAAAGAAAAAAAGCAAAAAAAAAATTATGGGTTAACTCGTCAAACCATGTTAACCTGTTAAACCCGGGATCCGTGTCATGAAAGTCTGATAACTGAATGAAAAAAATTTACATTAACAAAAAAAAATTATTAAAAGAAAAAAAAAAGCAAAAAAAAAACTCTAAAAGTGTAAAAAAGAAAAACCAGCTCATCTTTTACTAAATGGAAAGAAATTTAACATTAACAAACTAAAGTAAACAAAAAAAATTAATTAAAAGGAAAAAAAAGCAAAAAAAAAATTTATGGGTTAACTCATCAAACCACGTTAACCTATTAAACCCGGGATCCGTGTCATGAAAGTCGGATGACTGAATAAAAAAAATTTAACACTAACAAAAAAATTATTAAAAAAAACTCTAAGAAAAAAAAAGAGAGAGAGGGGCTCATTTTTTACTGTGGACTACACTGTACAATCCACAGTAAAAGAATGAGCCCTTTTAGTTATAGTTTAATAATTACTAAGTTGCTCTTAGAGGCAACAAATTTCTTAGCTTAGATCAAAAGGCTTTTTTATATTTTATTATGGCTTTTATCATATGCTATTAGACATTTAGATCTTTTGATAAATTAAATAAAAGAAAAGGAGAATAGTTGTTGGCTCGTGCAGTGCATGCACCTTTTGGGTGGCATCTCCCAGCATCCAAAACGGATAGTCGTTGGCTTTGATATCGGTTCACATGGAGGCATATCCATAGGAGCAATGTGTGTAAGGCATATCCATTATTTAGGTCACAAGTTTCTTATCTTAGCATAGATTAGGCTGGGATTTTTTTTATTTTTTCAATTCCTTTTCATCTTCATCCTTGGCATTAAGGTTTAACTTAAGTAACAATTTTTTTAAAAAAAAATATGTTGGCAATACTTTAACATTGTTTTTCTATATTACTAAAGAAATCAACTCAACTAGCAGCGAAACGCAGGCCACCTATTTATTGTCTAACTATCATGCTATGTCATGAACTTCATTAGATTAGAAGATGTTCCTCTTTCTCTTCAATTATGTATGTCACAGCCTTTCAACTTAATTAAGTTATCAAAATTACTTCTAGGCAAATTTGATGTTAGCTTTAAGTGGTTTGTTTGTTAGGTTACTTGAAACACATACACACGATGAAAACAGTAAATTTAAAATTTCTTGAAAGTCTCAAAGATTCTATTAGATAATTTTAGAGTTATTTAAAATTTATACAAAAATTACCTAAAAATCCGATGTTATTTTCTGTTTTAAATAATTGCTATAATTATTAGAACAATACATAAAAGGTAATAAATGTAATAGTGGCTAAAATTATTAGATCAATCAGCTCTCAAATACCATTCAAAATTCAGGTTTTGTCTCATGATTAAATATTGGTCAGTATTCATTAAGGTGTATTAAAAAAATCAACTCAAGTGCTCCATTAACATGATTATAATGTTGTTTTCTGCAAACTTGTTGGCTTTTACATGTTAAAAAGTGTTCATTATAAAAATCTAATCACTCCCCTATGACCTTCTCTCTATGCAGTCTACGATAAGGCTATGAAAAGAAAAGAAAACGATTATGTTCTTTGCATCATCCAAATATCATAACCATTTGAACAAATTAACTTAATAGATAGCAGATTGAAGCTCACGAAGAAGAGGTAGAAGGAGCTTTGAGGTTTGGTCATGAATTTTGCCCATAAAAGGTAAGTTTGATTTTCAACTGGACTAGTTCTACCTTGATTTCTAATCCATATAGAGAAGAAGTATATTAGTAAGGTAGTGTTTAGAATTTTTTAAAAAATTGAAATTATTTTTTATTTAAAATTATTTTTTATATATTTTCATATCATTTTGATATATTGATGTCAAAAATGATTTTTTAATATTATTTTAATGTATTTTCAAGTAAAAAAACACTTTCAACCGCAACCACTATCATACTCTTAAACACCCTTTTAAGTCATAATAAAAAAAAAGTCTAACAAAACCATCATTGTATGAAAAATAATATTAATTTAATTTGCACCTTTGCAAATTCATTAAAAGTGAATGGATGCATAAAGTGTGATTGAAAAATTATAGAAAATGAGCATCCTTAGTTTTCAACAAGAAATTGTGGAATATATTACAGGGACTTTTATATATATTAATTATAAAAAAATTATTATTTCTATATGAAAGGATCAATTATGATTCTACATCAAAATTAAACTACTATTAACTCAAAAGAAAAAAAAATACATAAAAAATTATAACATCAAAAAATAAGTTTCTAGTTAAATCAAGATTTTGCCATCTAAACCTCCTATGTGATTGGTTTCTGGAATTCTTTTAAGAAAGGGAAATGATGTCCATCGAATCTAAATTTCCTAATATCCATCGAATATAACCTCCTCTATTGCAATGCTAGTGCACTTGTTCTTTTCTGAGATATTTGACTTCCAACCCTTCATCCGAGTGTAAGCTTTCAATCCCAAAGCAATGCACCCCAAGACTACAGCATTATAGGCATACCACCAAGACTCGGTAGCATGCAATATGCCAAATCCTTTATATATGTTAATTATGCTTAGGAAAATTGTCGAATAACCCACGAAGAAGTGGAACCGGTTGAAGAAAAGACGATGCTTGCTATCTTTGCCAGGTCTGACCAAGCCACCAAACACCTCTGTTGTTGCAAAACAGAACAGGGCAATGCCAATGATCTTGTGTGATGTATGTTCAATTTCATGAGACCTTTTGCCAAGAACAATCTCATCACAAATCCACCTAAACCATCAAGAATATAGGTAAGCAATTGACAACTAACATGCATGTAGAACCATAAAAGGTCTGCAAATTTGAACTTTTTCAAGTGTTTAGCCTCGGTAGGCATAAGAATACCCTAGTTTACTATGTTCAATATTCCATTGATATTTTTCACTGTGGTTGAAGAACTTTTTGTCTTTGTAATCCTTCCGAAAAGGAAGTCCAAACTCCCCATGAATTTAATATTGGGACTGGATGGCGCAACATTATACATCATTGGAGTGTTTTCAGACATTAGACCTGCTTGCCAGAGATGATTGATTGTACTGATGTTTCCCTAGAGCTCTAAACTTGCATAGATTATCATTTTATTGTTCTAGTTAATATTGTTCTGGTTAATCGCAGACAAGTCCAGGATAGGAAAGCTAAGATTTCTTTGTTCCAATCGCGTTCCATAACTTGATCACATACGGTTATGAATAAGTATTTAGGTTCAAATTTTTTTCTATTTTTCTTTTCATAGGATTATCACATTCTCATTTAATTTATTTTTTTTATTAAATACGATCCTTCAACATTTGATTTTTTAAAAGTTTATTTCTATTTCAATTTTTTCTTTATTATTTGATTGATTCAGAATTGATCTTGGTACTTTTTTTGCTTTTTTCTATAATATTATCTTAATTTTATGCACATGGTTGTGAGGTTCGCATGATAACCCGGTTTGACTTAAGTCTTTTTTTTGTTGCTTTTTTCTAATTAAGTATTTTTTTTCTAGTTTCGCTCTTCGACGTTGAGTTATTTGGTAATTATGCTTCATAATTTTATTCATTTTGCTTTTGAAATGGTTATCTTGGTATCACGAATAAGTCATGGATTTGACAAGTTAACTCGGATGGGCTTATGCCGGGTATTTTTTACCTTTTTTTGTTGTCAGTTTTTTTCATCAGTTTATTTATTGTCATTGCATTTTTTTATTTGTCCTATTTAAATTAGCCAGGCTTATTAAACACAATCAAGCCAATGACTTAAGTCTCGAATTCTTTTGCTATTTTAGGAATGTCACCTTGGCATCGTTTTTTACGTTGAAAAAAATTAGGTCGACCCACGGTGTAGCACTAATCACCTATCTAATGGTAATTAAAAAGGAAAGGATTATATTTAGATGCTTGTAAAAATTTAAATATTGCATTTATATATAAAAATTGTCTCCACCTAGTAAATTGACCCTAAAAATTGAAGACCTAGAACTAACTCTGACTGGATTGCTAATTGAATCGACCAAGAATTTCATCTTGCGAAACCCATTTAACCTAACTAGGTTTTTATATTATGTTTAGTTAGTGATCCAAGATAGAAAGAACAAATACATAAAAAAGACAAAAATATATTTAGTTGCAGGAACAAAGATGAAAACTTGACTTCTTTATCCAAACTATCGTCATTTTTATTTCTTGAAACAACTCATGACCCAGGTGATTTTAATAGAAAATAACAATCAAGTAAAGAAGCTATCCCAATCATTAATAGAAGGTGATGTGAACCTTATGATCATGTAATTATGTAACCTACATGCAAGAAAAACAAGTCTCGTAAAGCCAAAGAATTAGGTTTGGAACAGAGATTACCTAAATCAAAGCATCAGCACTATTACAATGAGCGTCCACCAAACAAATGCCAATTTGCGAACAAGAAATATAAGGAAGGCACCATAATATCAGTTATACATTAAGTCAAATTTGTTCTTTGTCATAACAAAGATAAAATATTGCATCACACAAAACACAAGTTTATTCAAAACATCATAACTGAAAAGCAAAAACCTTAGTACAAACTAAATAACTCTATTTATACTAGGTATAAAAATGTCCTAATTAATTCTGAAAAATAATAAAAGAGTTCTAAATAAAATAGAAAAAAAATCATAAATCAACTAGGAAAATAATACAAATCTCGTAAAGTAGCTTCTGAACTTTATTATAAGGACTTCTTGATGTCTGATTAATTTGAAATTTTAATCCAATATAAAACAAGACATTCAGAAACTTCTAGTAAAATTTTAGTTCAATTCAATTATTGTTTAAAAAATTATGTTTGTTAACATAAAACTATGCAATAAAAAAATAACCCAAAACTGACTTTAACTCCCTAAACTAAGTTGTTAAATATCCTTTTATCATTAGAAAAAGAATCATCTTTAAATAGAAAGTTTACAAATCAAAAGGAAAAAAAATAACAAAATCCATATAGAATCTTTTAAACTATATTATGATGTCTTCTCGAACTTTAATTAACCTGAAGCTTCAACCTCATGTAGAACAATACGACTGAAAACACCTAGTAAATTTTTAGCCTGATTAAATAGTCAAGTTGAAAGTTACACTTAATAACATAAAATTATATATAAAATTAAGTTAAAATCCAAATTTAATTGTTGAGCCCTTGCATCTATCATTTAAGAAGGATTCGGTAAGCTTGGAAAGCGGAAATGAAGAAACAAACACGGCCGGAATCCATGTAAGATCACTTGACACATGCATGTATAGATTGTTCATAGATGAAGTCCAGTTTGTCAACACAAAATTACTCTCTGCTTTTCCATCACTTATTCATAACCCTGTAATATCTTGTAAAATATGCTTAACTTAGATTTTATCCCATTAAAGATAAAATGTTTTCAAACCTATTTTCAATTAAATTTATTTTACATTACACCTGCTCGTCTAGCCTTACCATTCAACCCAATCAAACTTTTTTAGAATTATTTGATTGGAATTGAATTAAAAAAATCCATATCTCCAAATATATATAAAAAAACAAAAGAAAATTTAGTATATGAATATTAGTCTTATTACTAGTGCTATGTCGTGGGTAGAATTCAAAATTAATTTTAAACATAATAAAAGAACATGTTATTGTTATGGATGCATTTTAAAATATCATGATTTCTTTTTTAATTCAAAGATGCAAATATGTTGTTTACACAACGGGTAAGATTTCAAACCAATTTTTAATGTAAAAAGAATAATCACATTATGGATATGTTTTCATGTATCATATATTTTTTTAATTGAGATGGGAAAAATTGTTTATGCTTTCTAAAATAAATTAAGAAATATATGAACTGATAAATCAAAAGAGAATTTTGAACACTAATTAAATATTAAAGTGGAAAGTGAATCTTCATAGTAAACATAAAAGATAGATGCACATACAAATACTTTACACTAATTATTCTTTTTATTTTAAATATTTGCATTCATTTTATCTTAACAACAAAATGTTGTTGCTAATAACAAAACATTTCCTTATATATATATAATATAAACTCAACTAACTCATATAAAATATATAAAAAATATAAATTCAACTAATTCATATAAAATATAAGAGGAAAAAAATTCAATACAAATCAAATTAGTCTCTTTGAAGTTTCATGGAACTAAAGAAAATATAAAAATATCAATACCTATTTTAAAAACAAGGTTTAAAAAATAAGACAGATGGAATAAATCAATACTTTAATATAAAAAATTAATGAAAAGAGGTAAAAATTAAAAACATAAAAAAAGGCCAAATGTTGATAGGTCATGCCCACTCGTCTAGTCTTAATCAACAACCTAAGCATGCCTGGGCTTGATAGCCCAGGCTTCTGCCTTAAAAAAAATCTCCTTAAAAATACACAACGTGTCATCTATTTTTGTGCGTTCCTTTTATTTTTGCTTAAAGTGGATAATAACTGGCAACCTATTGGTAATTAGTCATTTTTTTGGTCACCTGTGATGACCAAAAAATGGGGGTTCATGTTTTTTTATCTTGAAAACCTAATTTGGAGCTTGTCTTTACCTGGAAGCACCTTCAAAACATCATATAAGCTTTAAACAATCATTTAATAACCCCAAAATACCTTAAAATCACTCTAAAAAACAAGAATCGTATCAAATGGAACCTAATCTATTTTTCCTACATGTTTAGAGGAAAATACCACATTCATTAAACTTATCTCGAGAATGAAAATTCATTGACACAAAGATCCCTATTTTTTATAGTCAACATACAACTTTCTCTCTTCTTTGTTATTTTTTATGAGTTTCTCCCTCCTCTCTCAAACTTAGAAACTGAAAAATAAACAAAATAAACTTTTGTACTAATATGAAAATTCTAAAAATTTTGAGATTGACCATAAATTTTCTCTGTCTTTTACATCATGGTTCTCTTTCTTTTATTTTTGTCATTCTAATACAAATTTAAAAATTTATTTCATTGAATTAGGTCACAAAAGGAATAAACAAACAAAGTACAATGATGAAATATAAAAAAAGGACAATATAAAAAAAGGTGAGAAGCAAATTCACTGTTTTTATGAATGATGATGCCACCTAAAAAAACTCTTATTCTTTTAGTTGTTTACTAGTTAGGTGGTCCGCGCTATGCCGCGAGCCTAGTCAATTTTTTAACACAAAAAAAGATGTTTAGGTAATGCGAACATTTTTAAAGGAGTAGGAAAAATTTAAGACCCAGATCATTGATTCGAATTGATTCAATAAGCTTGGTTAATTTAACAACATGATTATATAAAAAAATCCAATGAAAAAAAAAATAAAATGATAATGACTAATAAAAAAATGAACGCTCACTAATATTATGAAAAGATACCCTCTAAATATTATTAAAATGTATAAATGATCTCATTTGATAAAAAAAACAAAAATTGAATGAGAATGAAATAACCTCACAAAGAGAAAAAAAAAATCAAACGCTCAATTACAAGCAAATTAAATGTTGAAAGAAAAATTGAAAAATATTAATTTTAAAAAAGGACAAAAACCTAACTTAAGTTAGCATGTTAAACTCGCGATGCGGTTGTGAGGTCGAGATAACTCATACAAAAGAAATTGAATAAAAAATAGAGGTCAACTCTCAAGCAAACTAAATAATAAAAAGCAAAACAGAAAAAAATCGATAAAAAAACTATATATAAAAAGTTTAGATCAACCCGAGTTAACTCGACTAACCCTAAGGATATGAAAATATGATTACTCTATAGAACGAAAAAAAGCAAAATCACAAAGCTGAAGACCAAATAACCTTATACCAAAGGTTAAATTAAAATAAAAATAAAGAAAGAACCAGAAGAAAGACCAAATTCAAATCATGCTAACCTTTGAAGCACGTGACCTGAGTCATGAGACCGAGTTACCTCATAGAAGGCAAACTTGGAAAAATTGCAAAACAAAATTCCCAATCATCTAAGATTAAAAAAACAAAACAAATATCAATCAAAACAATAAAGATCAAATTTGGTATAAAAACTAAATGAAATAAAACAATGAGGACATAGTTTTAAAACCCGGACCGCCCCGGCAGGTCGACCCGGGACCCGGCAGACCCGGGCATGGGACCTATCCAGGTGGAGGTAAAAACCCGCTTGGGAGTTGACCCGGTGAAACCCGGTCGACCCAGCGGGTCGATCCGGGACCCAGGCCACCCGATCAAACCCGCCTTAAACCCGGTCTCTTTTCGTTTTGGCCTTGATTTGCGCCACTGCTATTTTCGATGATAAAGCTGCAAATTTGACACAAAAACATGAGAACCACAAAAAGGTTGTTCTTAGTTTCTTGAAAAAGTGGATAAACAAATGGGTTTTTGTCAATTACCTTGTGATATTGTAAAACACGAAGTGTACAACAAGAAGAAGATAGTGGAGAGAGGAAGCTTAGAGAGTGCCATAACTGAGGAAGAACTTGAGTTTCACCACTTCATCTCCTTGTTCTGGTTCAGCTAAAGATTCTTGCATTATCTTGTAGGGTCTTGTGGTTCTCTTTTAAGTTAATTTTTTAGGTACTGTACAGTTGTTTAATAAGAATTATGCAAACACAAGAGAGAACCTAAACCTTAAACACAAAAAAAGAAGGAGAAAATTGTACCAGTGGAGGAGGAGGAGGAGACTTGCTTAATTTGGTTCGCTGGAGAAGAGATCTAGAGAGAATTATGAATAAAAATCACTACTAATTTGTGATTTGAAGAGCACTGTCAAGAAAACTAACATCACAGAGGAGATGTTGTTAGTGATGATGATGATCTCACATGAGAGTCCGGTTCGGATTATTACCCAATGTTACCGTTTTATCCCAAACTCTCTACCGTTTCATCATAGGTTTTTTTTGGATTGACTCGGGTTAACCCGGGTCAACCCATCTGACCCGTGACCCAATTACTTGACAAGGTCGTGTTTCAAAACTATGAATGAGGGGTGGAATTAAAAAATAAAACAAATTAAGAAAAGGATAAAAAATAGTAATCAATAGAATAAAGATAAAATCTAATATAAAAATTAAATTAAATAAAATAACGAGGGATAAAATTGAAAAATAAAATAAATCAAGATAAGGATAAAAAAACCAAAAAATAACAATCAAAATAATGAGAGACAAATATAATAAATAAGAAAATTCAAGAAAGATGAAATTGAAAAAAAAATAACTTTATAAGTTATTCCAATTAAACAAATAGTAATAAAAAGAACAATGATCAAACTTGAAGGGTTGCTTTTAGGCAAGTGTAGAAATCGAGGGAAAATAAGAAAAAAAGGAAGAAAAAAAGGTTGTCGGTGTTAAATTGAATATCTGTTGGCTACATGCTTCGGTCTAAGATGAAAAGGCCTACGAGATGATTCAAATAACATCCTGAAAGTCACTGTTAGACCATTAAAAGACCCCTCAAACACTGCCTCAATGGCATGACGTCTCCCACCCACTAGCAAATGCTATTTTTTAAAATAATATTTTATTTTTATTAAAATCTTAAATTGGCTATCTTTCAACTTAATTATAACAAAACAAAATCAAGTTAAAAAATACAGAAAAAACCTTTGCATGCTAGCTTAATAATTTTGTATTCTAATGGTGAGTTTGTTATTTCACCACGCTTAAGAAAGGAAAAGAAAAATAAGTCCTTAGATGCTAATTTTTAAGGTTAATTAAGTAATTTTATTGTGTTGGCAAAACACATAAAGACCAATTAGTCTTGATAAATTTAGTAATTACAATGAGTCATATGAAAAAGAACTTATTACTCCATCAACAAAGTATTGGTTTTTGTAGAGAAAGGTAAAAATATCATTACATTGTTTAAATCCTGAATGTTTTGTATCTTAGTCTACAATAAAAACATGATTTTTTTTAGTTTTTTGCTAATATAATATTATATATTTTTACATTTCAGATGGATATTGGATTTAAATTTTTAATTGCTCATAGCAAAAATAAATTAAATATATTTGAGAATTATTTATAAATTGGAATTGAACTAGGAAAATCCATATTTCCAAACACTATAAAACGATATCAGTATATGAATATATTATATATTTTACATTTGAGATGGATATTAAATTTAGATTTTTAATTGCTCTTGATTCTAAAATAAATATTAGAAATTTAAACTATATCGTTTGATATCTTAAATCTATCAAAAAAAATGGTTTAATCAAAATCTAATAAGAGTGAATTTAATTTATAATTCTAAAACTAAATAATTTTAAAATATGCATCCACAATATAAAATAATAAAACGTGTGGAGAAAGGAAATGCCATTTCTGGCAGTACCAGCGGTAGTACAGTTTTAATGCAATATCAAATATCAAATAAAATAAAATCCATTCTTTCCAAATATACATTTCTTTGCTCGCACTCGCATGAATCTTTTTTAATTACTTGATCGTGATATTTTACTCTTGGCTGGATTTAGAAATCTGTTCAATAAATTATGTGGTTTTTTTTTTCGCGCACCAAACTCTTGAAAGTTTTTTTATTTTTCTTTATTTGAAATTATTTTTTTAATATTTTTAATTGTTTTTGATATAAAATGAATTTTATTAAAAATAATTTATTTTAATAATTTTTAAATAAAAAATAATTTTTTTAAAATTCGCTACATAATAATAAACATTACCAAAGTCGCCATTGATTTGGTCTTAACTGACAAGCCAACCAAGAAGAGATGCCGTACCGATGTTCTTGTTTGACCAAGCTTGGTCCAACAACAAGAATCTGTTTTTTTAAAAAAAGCACACATATAATTAGTTTTGGACTGCAAATTGATTATTGGCCAAACATGAGATGGCCTTTCAGCTGAAGTCGGTGGATTGGTTATTGATAATTACCAAAGTAGCCAAAAGTGGTGGAATAATAATTGATGGGAAACTGAATCCTACCGAAATACTTGCCTCATAAGCCTCGAAATCACAAGAAACCTTTAGTTCAATGGCGCTGTCAAACAACTCTTTAGTTCGGCAAGAACTTAATGTACAATACGATAAAAAAAAAATATTTAAAGAAACGGGCCAATTTGGAATTTTTATAACAGGAGCTCCTTTTGTAA
>Ga0325405_1005873_pt1 | contig 12432 bp, 2 predicted proteins | sample PopdelMetagenome_21_FD_205663 | JGI IMG/M metagenome (GOLD analysis project Ga0325405, IMG submission 205663) | Populus deltoides microbial communities from Bellville, Georgia, United States - Xylem-Control-R2 | ecosystem: Host-associated > Plants > Phyllosphere > Stem > Wood/Secondary xylem...
AACCATGTTCTGCGGAGACAAAGTCAATTATTCCTTGGTCAATTTTTCTTGGCCTCATTAATCTTTTAAAATATCCAAACGTTTGGGTTGTGGTACGAGAATTTGGGATCAGGGTATGCAATTAGGTAAAATTCATGGTATATGGAAGTAAATTTAGTATACATATTAAGTTATTCCATCATAAGTTTAAGAGCACTTATTTCAGTCATTTTTTTTTAACTCTCGGAATATCCAGGTCAGCTTATATGCACTACAATTAATCCTCAAGTTCACTGAACATCCTACAAATTCAATGGACATGTAAGACACCGCGAGGATGACAGGTATGCATAAAAAGGATCGAACCCAGGTACAGAGAAAAGGAAACAAGTCCCTTCCCCTACTAGGTCATGACCTCAAGTGCTATTTGAGTCCTTTTTAGATATTTAAATACGTGTTTTAAATCTTCTTCAATTAGAACTCTTTAAGAAGTTTAAATCTCTTTTATGGAGTTATTTATTTTTATCATAATCTAATCTATACCAACAAAATAATATAGTATGCTTATCCAGTTTTTAGCCTAAAAAACAACAAAAATGTCAACTATTGGAATAAATTAGAAATATACAAGTGTAAGGGAAAAGGCTTTTTTATATATTCTTAGTTCTCAATTGGTTCTTTTCTTTCTTTATCAGGTCATTAATTCCTAGGATTTGAGTGGCGCAGCACCTCATTCTAATACATAAAAATATCAGGATCCAAATTGTGTGACCAGAATGGCTAAATGTAGCCTTCTTTATGGATTTGGTAACTATGATTTCAACAAAAGTTAAAGAACTAAGTTATAAGTTTGAAAATACAAGGGATTAAGTTACACTCTTGCGACTGTATAACAATTTATTCATGTTGTTGTAAAACTAACATATTTTAAAAAAAATAATTAGATATTTTTTTATTTTTTTTATATTAAATGTTAAAAGCAATAATATTATAATAACACTAGTTATAAAGCCAAGACTAACTTCATGGGTTGACACAGGGCTTAAATTGATCCGAGTTTAAAAAAACATAGAGAAAGGATTGACTCGACCTGACCACGTTAAAAAACCAAGTCAACTTAAGATAAAACACGAGTTAGAAACTCATTGATTTTTTAAAAAAAGATTTTGGTCAAAATAAGGTTGCTTTGATTATTTAAAAAAAACTTGGGTCAACTAGGTTGACCCTCCCGACCCGTGACAAAGGCCTTGTCCTGGTAGATCTCCAAGTCTTGTTTTAAAACTATGATAATAATAACTTCTATCCTTACATTAACCCGAATTTATCCTTCTGATCCGTGACCCGGGCCTTGCTCCGGTTTGACCCCTGATCGAATAAAATTTTAAAATTATAATAATAACCGTTTTTATTTTATATTGACCCTCCTAACACGTAACTCAAGGTTTATCTCGAAAAAATTCTTGAATTGAGTTTTAAAACTATAATAATTGTAACAGCCTCAAGTTTATAATACGACTATTTTTATTTTTTTTTGGTCACGACCTACTGTCAATGTAACGGTCAACCAAAATAACTCAATTTAGTGGCTCGGTTAACCATTTTCTCTCATAGTTCTTTAGTTTCTCTTGTCAGTCGATCAATTGGTTTCATCAACCGTTTGAGACAGTAATGACTTTAACTATTCATTTAATCAAACAACCGACCAAACAATTTGTACCCTTAAACAGTCGATCAATTTAAGCAAAATAAGATGTTGTTGTTATTTATATTTTGAATTATACCAAGTTAATTGGTAACAACCCCACTTTTATTACATTTTCGATTTCCTACAACTCGATCTCGCCCTTCTGGATCAACCCCACGTCATTATACATAGAAATGAATGGCATTTATTCTTTCAATTCATTCTTGTCATTTCGCATAGATTATAATTCCATGTAAGTTAAAACACATGAACCTTAAACAACACAAATAAAGCATAATTAAGAATATGAATAATAGTTATGAAACCTATTTTTATTTAGAAAATGAGAATAAACATGGATATGGTTAAATTTATTATATAACTTACACTAAATATGATATACATGTCCTAATTTCAATTACAATGGCACCTTTAAATTTAATTACACAAAATAGGATGCATTTATGCATTCAAATATATTACAATATAAATCCATAATACATTTTTGTTTTTCCATTACTAATCTATTACAAAAAGTTACTTGCACGAGTCTATGAAAATCTTGTAATAAAGGTTGCAATTACCTTAACAATGAATAAAAATAATTAAAACATAGCAAGTTGTATAATAATACATTACACTTTAATTCTATATTTAGTTAATTCCCCCGAACCAATACTCCTCAGAATAATTAGTCAATAAACTTCTAGTCATCAGGCATCATGATATCTTTAGTACCTCCATGAATACTAGTCAACTTCATATCTTAGCCGTCACTCTTATTGATGCCTCTAGTATTCCACAAATACTAGTCAGTTTTATATATTGGTCATCAATCTCACTGACGCCTCTAAAATCCCATGAATGTTAGTCAACTTCACATCCAAGTCATCAGTCTTACTGATGCCTCTAGTATCCCACAGATACTAATCAGTTTTATATATTGGTCATCAGATAAATCTGACGCCTTCTTGTATCTCACATATACTAGTCAATTTTATATTCTTTTTTGTTGCATAATCAACAATTAATAACATTGAATTACACACTTAATGAACTCACAATTAAATAAATGTAGACAATCTTAATAATATTGGTCAAAGGTGCAAGGAACCTACATGGTGCTTGTCTGCTTGAGCTTTGTTGATTGTTTTTTGTTGTTGTGCAGCCAGAGACGGAGCTATGATTATTTGTTAGGGGAGGCCAAAATTAATATAACAAGATATAATATTTATTTTAATTTATTATACATGAGTTGTAAAACAAAACATGTATAAATTAATTTTATTCAAATAACTTACTACACGCATATAATGACCTTTGTATAAGGTAAAATGTTTAGAGCAATATCAAATTAAGTCAAAGTAATGAAGTTAATTTCATCTTCATAGTGTATCCATCACTTTAATGTTGTTGGTCTTTATACCTATCAAATATAAACATACAAGGTATATAAGAAATATTAGCTAAAACGAAGCATTATTTATATTTGATAAACTTTGAAATAAAGCAAAAAATAATAAAGAATCAATTCTTCTTAGTTTGTTCATCATTTAACCTAAAATGAAAACATATATCGTAAGAAAAAAATTAATAATTTTGGTAGCTCTGCTAAAAACAAAACATAAAAAAAGATCCAAGCATAATAAAAACAAATCAATAAAATATATCTAATTAATTAGAAAAAAAATCACTATAACAGGAATTCAAAAAACAATTAGTAAAACTAGCAGATTTGAGGAAAAAAAAGAGCAAAAATGGTAGAATTATAAAAGAACCTCATCAAATTATTAACAAACATCTCAAAACAAAACAAAAATATATTTTAAATTTAAATTACCTTATTTTGTTTGATGAAAAATAAATTAATTGATAACTCTACTTCAATTTTTTTGTTAAAAACTTTTACTTGTAATTTATGTTTTTTTTTTTTGTTTCATCGGCTGCAACCTGAATAAATTGATGGCTCTGTTTTTTATTTCCCAAAGTAATGCCTTTATTTTTTTTTCCACATAGTTCAAGAGTGAATTAAAAAATCAAAAGTAAAGTGATAATCAATTACTGTTATAACACCCACCAATATAACATCTCCTCTTTAAAAATTAAATGTCTTAAGATGGGCCCGGGCCCCTGCTTGCTCCCCCTTACTTCCGCCCCAGTGTACAGCAACCATGACCTCACTTGTTCCAACAGGTACATTATATTATTTTCAATTCCATCCAAACCATAAATAATTCTTTATTTTCCATCAAGAAAATATAAATCTCAATTCAAGATAGAATTAAAAATTTCTTTTCCATTAAATAGAATTTTTATTTCTTAACATATTTTTCACAAGGAAAAATTAAGGAAATTCCCTTCAAACATGTATATATATCGCACTTGAAACTACCAATTTTACATAAATTATAACACAACAATCCAAACAATCTCAACCCTCAATTTCTACTATTTTGGCTGAAACATTATTCATTTATCATTCATTCCGATCAAATAATTCCACACAACACAATGGTAATTACATCAATTATCTCAAACACAATTTGTACATACACTAATTAAAATCCTAAACATGGCAATGATTAAATTCTCTTTCAATTCATTTAATTCAACCATTACCTATTTATTATTCATGCATATTACCATTAATCATCCATAATTTCAACAATTCTAACACCGTAACATAGAAATCCTAATATACCTCTATACAAAATATTTCATTATTTCTTCCCACATAGAACCACTCAAAATATTTAGTTTAGAAGAGTTTATTGTGTGTATATGTCATGTAGTCAATCAATTGATTATATGTGACATTGACTTTGTTCATGTATATATATTTGATTTATTAATAAAGGTTTTTTTTATCTTTAATGTTAATCAAATATTTAATTAATAAATCTAATATTTGAATAATGAATCTATAATAAAGACAAATTTCTTGGGACAAAAATGCTTTGAAAAAAAATTTATAAAGTTGTTATAATTATAAGATTCTTATTACACCAAAACATTGTCCCTAAATGTTCTATTACACCAAAGCATTGTTCCTAAATGTTCTTGGTCAATGCTCTATTAAGATTGGACATTAATTAGAGTTGTCGAGACCGGTACATATTATATTCTTTCCTTTATGAAATGAAATAATTGTTCTTATAAACTGAGGTATGAATGATATATAGAATTAATATGTATGCGTTTGTCAGATGATATGTACATTGAACTGACCCGTATGAGAATTTCATATGGAAATATCACATATGTCTATGGAAAGTCTCACGTGACGGTTGTGTAAGTGATCCTTAGACTTGAAATCACTAAACTATCTTATATAGAAAGTGTTATGCTTTGATCCTGACCACACGTGGTTCTAATCAAGGATAATAAACAAACAAATATTGGGTATAACATAAACTATATGAAGGTATTTAAGTAATCAAAAGAGAATTCATCATATTAAGTGAATTAGAAGAAAAAAATTCATCTGTTCTCGAATACTATTGATTGTAAATCCTTGCGTAAAGTGGAATGAGATTTGTAAAGAGTTTCATATCTTATTCAAATAATCAATGACTATGATGTTGAGAACAAACATAATTTGACAATGTAGACACATTTCATGCTATAATGTCTAAATCAGAATATTATTGATAAAGAGATAATAATTACACTGAGAAACTCATCACTGAAATGTTAAGTCAAACCACTTATGATTTTCCTGATATTTGAGGGATCATTACAGATTGCTAGACATTGCATTTGATCTTCGAATATAAATCAATCAATTGTTGAATTATAATAAATTATATGTTTAATTTAGTTAATCTTATTTTATTTAGGATTGTGATTTATATTTAGGCCAACTTATTAGGAAATCTAATGACTCACACATATAAGAACCATTTGTCAAAAATTAAAATGGGATAATTAATTAAATATAACTTGATTGAAAATAATTTTTAAAAATTGAGGATTAGAGTGTAAATCATACAGGGAATTACAATTCTAAACCTAAAAAAATCAAGTATAGACTTTATTGAATAAATTTCTAAAATTAGCCTAAAATAATATGTGTGATATTATTTAAAGGGCAAATTGATAATTTATCATTTATAGGGTTTTGAAGTTTCTCTATAAATAGAATGTTATGCCCCTTATTTCCTGAAAGTTTTAAAGAGAGAATAGTACAATATAGAACATCAAAACATAAAAGAAAAGAGCTAGCACTCTAAGGTATAGAAATCTCTCTCTCCTAAAAGAGTTTAAAAGATTTATTACTAATGGTTCATGTGAATTATCGTTCGAGGCTGGACATTTGGACGACTTGTGGTTTGGGCCAACCCATCCTTGAAGCATATATTCAAAGCTGAAAAAAATTAAGATCTGCAGGTAATCTTCATATAAACCCTAAACAACTCTAGATTTGTCTAACAAGATTCTTAAGACTTAAAAAAAAAAATTAAGTTTGCGCTATATGTAAGTGTTTCAGGATACGCACATTAGAAAAACTTTCTTTTTAACTTCTCTCTCTCTCACCCCCCCTCCTCTTTTTTCCTAAGGAAATAGGCCTCAAATTCTTCAATTTCCTCCTCAAACATCCTTTGATCACTTAATATAGTTTTTCTTATGTTTCTAGGACAAATTTTCAAGGGTTTCTCGCAAACGTGCTCTCCTCCTTACTTGGCCGGCCACTCGTCGCCTTAAAAATTACTATGCCTCCAATTATAATTACTCTTTTTTTCACTTATTATACTATTAGCCCAAGCTTATTTTGTTTTATACATTGAACCCCACAAGTTTCCTTTCATTTAATTTTAATACTAATTTAGTTATTGACTTTTAATTTTAATATGAGGTTTACAATAATAATCATTTTTATCTTTACATTGACTCAAGTCAACAATCAACCCTACTTGTGACCTTGGTCTTGTCCCGGGTTGACCCCCGAATCTAGTTTTAAAACAATGATAATAAATACTTTTATTTTATGTTGACCCAGGTTGACCTTCCTAACACGTGACCTAGGCAATACCCTAGGTCTATCCCTGAGTTGAGTTTTAAAACTATGATAATAACAATTATTGTCATTACATTAACTCGGGTCAACGGTCAATCCCAAATTAGATTTTAAAACTATGATAATAACTATTTTTATTCTTACGTTAACGCAGACCAACTCGAGTCAACCCAACCTGTAACAACCCTGATTTTTAGGGATAATATTGTATTTTTAGCAAAATATTTTTTAATCACATCGGTGAAAAATAGTAAAAAAATTTCAATGTCATTATAGTTTATTTTGGGAGTTTCTCATTTCCTCGAATATCCTATTTCAGTCTATTTCGATAACTAACCATACCCAAAAGTTTTAGTCCTTGGAACCAGATTTTAATTATCTAACATCACTCTTAATATTTATTTTATTTTTGTTTATTCTTAGGGTTTTTACACAACTCATGACTCGAATCTTGACTAGTTACTCGGGCTTTATCTTGAATCAACCCTCGTATTGAGTTTTAAAATTATAATAATAACCATTTTTATTTTAACATGTCTTAATTGAATAATTTTGAAATTGAGAGTTTTTTACAATGATATTTTAAGAATAAAAAATAAAAAAAATATTATCTATAGATATATATCCTCTTTATACTTCCTGTTTTGAAAATATATAAATTTACTTTAAAATTATCCTAAAAAATTATTTTTATTTTTCTAACTAAACATATTTTTATCTCTATTATTTTTATCTTTTTATATCTGAATACTTTCCATACACTATCATATTGAACATTTTTGTCAATACAAGTATCTATCTATTTTAGGGATGTCTTGCATTAAATATATGATGCACGTACTTTAGTTGCTAACAGTACATTTTCTGAAGACATTTCAACGTGGTTTTTTTATTTTCCACGTCAGATTTTTTTTAATAGACAGTGTTATATTGTGTGGTGCTGTGTTGATAAAACAATTTTTTTAAAAAATAATATAACTGAAGGAAACACAAATTAAAACATCATATGATTTTATTTTTGAAGTAAATAAGGATATTATATAATTTAACAAATACTATCATTGATACGTACTCAGAATTTGTTTTAAGTGGGAGCTAAGATTCCTTAAGAAAGAATCATATTCTTCCATTTTAAAAATTAAGCAATGAAATATAAAAACATTATAACAAGATTGAAAACACAAATTCCTGATGCTATTCCACATCCATCTTTTCATCAACACTGGTCTCCTACTTTAATTTTATTTTTGGCTTCTTGTTGCTTCTCACCACAACTTGATCCTTCCACGTGTCATGATAAGATCCCTCTCTTAGTTTTAGGGTACGTTTGTTTTCGTGATTGGAATCAAAATTTGTGCATGCAACCCAAAAAAAATCAGAAAACACAAGTAAAACTAACTTCTCTTTTTTTTTTTTTTTTTATGGTTGAGTTTTGAATATAATTGGGTTTTAACTAATTTTAATTTTAATCATAGAAACAAACACACTTTATGGATGTGTTTATTTTTGTAGTTAAGATTAAGGTTTGTGCATGGACTCCACTTAAAAAGCTAGAAAAAATAAGATAATTAAACTAGCTTTTTGTGGTTAATTTTTGTTTGTTGTATACAATTTAGAATTCAATCCCAACTACAAAAATAAACACACTTTAAGAATATGTTTGTTTTTGTGATTGGGTTTGTGCATGGAAGCCATTAAAAAACAAAAAAAAAATAACTTTTTATGATTGAGTTTTATACATAATTATATTATACCTTAACGAGGAAAACAAATACATTCTAATCCTTGCCTCATCTTGCCATATAGGAGGTAGACTCCAATCTTCTCCGTAGTCAATTGTCTTTCCACAATCTAAGACAAGCTCCATTTTCTCTTCACTTCCGAGTTAAATATTTTTTTAATTTCACGGGTTTTGAAATTAATAACCATATAAGTCTCTAGTGACCATCATATTAGCAATCACAAGGCTCGAACTTGAGACCATAAAAAAAAAAAACTTTTTATTTCCAAACTCTTACCACTAGACCATCTACTAGATAGTTAACATATTTACTTAACTATTGCCCTTCCCAAAGGTGGTCTTCACAGGATGTTACAAGGTTAACTGCTACTTTCCAAAAATTCTTGATATAGCCTTTTGTGTAGTTACTTGCATTTTTATCAAAGTGTCCCAACTCAATGAATCGACCCAATAACTCGATAATTCTTTGGTTTAGAGTCTAGCCCGTGCCAAGTTTATTTATTTATTTATTTTTGATAATCGTGGGTGTTCAGACCAGTTTACATACACCTCAACTAATTTTTCAAGGTTCTGAAGGTAATGATCAGGTAAGTCTCTAGTGGTCCTAAGATTTATAGTACTCGAACTGATAATCTCTAAGAATCAAATCCAGAATCTGACTAATTAAGTTATACCTTTCAGGATTTGCGAAGTTTATTTTTAAACCATGTGGGTAATGGACTTTTTGCCTTATTCAAACTGCTTCAATCAGTTTAGGACAATTAGCAATATACAGTAAACGTAGACAGGAAGCTACTGATTCATGTGGTAAACTTTCCAATGATGAGCAGTGTGAAGCTTTGCAAGATATCCATGTTTTTTTCTTCGAGCCGTCGTTTCTTTTTTTTTTCATCACTTCCTTCGTTCGGATCAATGAAATGATTGATCAGCCAAAATAATTGCACAATCTGCTCAACAATTACAATATATATGAGGAAAAAAAAAACAAAGTTGAATGCCAAAATGGAATAGACATTGTGGGATTGATTATATCTTTCTTATACTGCTCGTCAAAACTAGCATACAACGAGAATGTGTATGCTTGAAGAGATTTTTTTTTTTTTCATCCAGTAAAATTAGCATTTGTATATGTTACTGTGATAAAAATATTTTTAAATTAATTAATTAATTGATCAAAATAATCTTTTTAAATGATTTCTAGGATATATATATTTTATTTATAAAGTGTATTTTAACTTAAAAAATAAAAAATGAGGACAGTGTCATTGATCATCAGTTATCTGATTCACTGGAGATATGAGGTAAGACTCCAAGCTCTAGGTTAGGAGAGTTCATCTATTTTTTTTAAAAAAATAAAATACATATTAAAATAATATTATTTTAATAAAAAAATATTTTTAAAAAAGTCAAAGGATTTTTTACAAGGTTTGGACTAGGGTGATCGAGTCGCATGTCATCCCGGGTTTTTGACCAAGTAAGTTTTTTTTTTTTATTTTTTCTTCAACTCAAATCAATTTAAAGTTATAGGTTAATAAGATTTCGAGTCGAGTCGACTCACTTGACTAGTTCGTGATTTATAAATTCAGATCTAATTCAAATTTGAAGTTGTGGATTCTAGTTATACACTTATGAAGAATGGCACTGGATGATTGTGTTTGGTATTATAGGATAAAGTATTTTAAAAAATATATTAAAATGATATTTTTATTTTTTATTATATATTTAATATTAATATATCAAAATCATCTAAAAATACAAAAAAAAAATTCATTTAATGTTTTTTTAAAAAAATAATTTTTTTTAAATATATATTGTAAGGTAAAAGGAAACATTTATTAGTGGTGTGTTTGTTTCCCCGAAAGTGGTTTCCAGAAAACCACTTTCTAAACTTTCATGTGTTTGTTTGTCATTAGAAAAGTTGGTCAATGAAAAATACTTTCCAGTCAACGGAAAACACTTTCCAGTCAAAAGAAAATTTGGCTTAATTTCCAAAAAAGTGTTTTCTTTTTATTTTAAGTGTAAAACACTTTCCGGAGGTTGTGAAAAAATTAAAAATATCATATTATTTGCTGATTATATCAAATTTGGTCCTCAAACTTTTGATTGCTATATATATATATATATATATATATATATATATATATATTGTTTTGAATATTTGTTTTTAAATTTAATAAATTAGAATTTAATTTTTATAATTATTATTTGCTTTTTCCTTATCATTTTTTAATTGAAATTTTTTATCTATCAAATTTGGTCCTCATTCTTTTGTATTTGAAATAATTTATGAAATGTTAATTATTATTATTTTAATTTCTTCATCTTTTAATTTTTTTTAATTTTTTATATTTGATCTCTATTATTTTAATTATTATTTATTTTATTTGAGATAATTTATGAAATTATATTTTTTTTCAATTTCATTTTCATTCAACTTTTTAATTTGTAAGATTTATTTCTCATTATTTTAATAAACTTGAAAAAATAAAACATTAATAAGTTATTTTCCAGTTCATTTTCCATGACATAATCAAATACTGGAAAGTGTTTTTTAATTTATTTTTCATTATATTATTAAATATCAAAAAATAATTCACTTTTCTGAAATTTATTTTTAAAAAAACATTACTTTTCAACAAATAAACGGGGCAAAGGAAATCAGTAAGGGTCAAAAACGTAATTCGGTGGTATTAATCTTGAACTCTGCTAGACAGCTGCCATCCCTGGGAAGTGGAGAAAACAATCATGGAAAGAGTTAATGCCTCATCAAATTTGAAACTGAAAATTTTCATATTCGTTTATTAATATAGCAACTGTTACGCTCAATGATGTCAATGGGCGTTGCGGGGCCACAATATAGGTCCACCTTGATAAACATTAATGTAGATGTTAAGAATAGTTTTAACATTTTGAATGCATCAACTAATCTTATAAATTTTAAAATTAATAATTATATAAATTTTTAGTGACTTGAAAATTCATAAAACTTGAACTAATAACTTATAAAAAATAAATCTAAAATCTAACCAAATGAGCAAAAACTCATCAGGATTTATAATAATCTAGCCTCCATTTATTCGATGTCTAATCATTAAACGAAATTAGAGAATATAAATAAAATATTATGTTGGTATTTTAAAAAAAAAATTGTTGTTATTAAAAATTATAGACAAAATTGTTGATAAAATAATATAATTAAAATAGGTTGTTGACTTTTTTATTTCACAATAATTTTGTTGATAATTTCAAATACTAACAAAGTTATTGAAGATATATTTTATTGGCATTAGAAACTACTAACAAAATAAAAATAAAAATTTAAATTATCGATGAAATATTCTTTCCATGGCAGATGCTTTCCGTGATTTTCATTTTTTTTTTCTTGAATATGAGTTTTAAGGAATCCACTCGCACCATTTTTTTAATTTGCTAATATTGATGGATCTGTGTTTTCTTTGATGACGACATAATCCCGAAAATACATCAAACCCATGTAAACTACTTCCCACTATATTCAACTACTATTCCAATGAGCATTTTCAGGGGGGAAATCATTTAGAATTGCAAAATTATTGGTATAGTTTTTTGAATAATTTAATAAGGTTTTTTTTTATATGCACTCCAATAAAAAAAAAAAGTTTCCTAAAGAAGTACAAAAACACTAAAGTCTAAATTATACATTAATACACTAAAGTCTAAATTATACAGAAACTAAAATACTTAATTAAGTATCTAAACAAAGTACAAAAAACTACAAATAATTTTTAATAGATTAACTTGGAACATAACTAGGTTAAAACATAAATGGATGAATGGATGAGTTTGCTTACTTGATAAAATGAAGCTTGACAAAAAAAAAAAAAAAGAACAAAAGAAGGGAAGCTTAAGCCTTGGGAGAGGTGTTGCGCGACTGCAATTATTTTTTCTTGCCTTTTCCTTGAATAATTTTAACTTTTAGACCTAAAACTAGTAAATTTTAACTTTTGCCCTCTAGAAAAAAATTTAATCTGC
>Ga0325405_1005880_pt1 | contig 12423 bp, 10 predicted proteins | sample PopdelMetagenome_21_FD_205663 | JGI IMG/M metagenome (GOLD analysis project Ga0325405, IMG submission 205663) | Populus deltoides microbial communities from Bellville, Georgia, United States - Xylem-Control-R2 | ecosystem: Host-associated > Plants > Phyllosphere > Stem > Wood/Secondary xylem...
AAAGTGTCCAATCTTTCATCAATCATGATGAGTTGGGTTATTCTTTATTGTTTATGTCCCCACACGCGTGTAATCTGTGGCACATGCTTGGTGTCCCCACCAGATTGAGTTTGAAGGCCTTACTTTTGCTCAATCTAGATAGTTATTTCGTTTGCAAAGACTCTTGTATTGGGTGGTTATAGTGGAGGTGGCAGATCAACAATCACTTTCAAAAATTTTAGATTTATTGAAGAATTTTTCTAGCTATTGGTATATATACTTACAATTTATCAGTATAATTTTTTCCGATGATTAGTTCATGAAGGGAAATTATATATCTTTCAAAAAAATTCTCATCAGTAATTTATAATTTATCAATAATAATAATAATTTACTGTTGATAACTATAAATTTAACATATTATCGAAGAAAAAAGCTATTAGAAATTGAGCTCAAGATGATAACTTTTGCATACCCCTTTAGCCCTGAGATTAATGTGTGGAGGGGTTCTTGCTTGAAGGTCAAAGGTTTTATGACTGATACAAAGGTTAATTATGAGTCGATACCCATGAATGCTTGCCTCTAGCTCGAACCCTCTTTTCCAACAGGGATCATGGTGGCTCATAACTAAGAAAATATGTTTTTTTCCGGTTGACTTGAATTCAAGTCTGAAGCTAGCATCCAAAAACCTAAAAGATGATGATAGATATCTTACTGTAGTACTGTTATCGTAGCATCCAAAAAGGTTCAAGTGACTTCTTGCAAACACGTAACATTCGAGGCAGGCATGTATGGATTCATCCCAGAACTTCATCTTTCCGAAAAATAATCCCTAGATGTAAAGGGAGAAGATAAAAGCTGGCCGGGAGAGACGAGGGAGAAGAAGGAAAGGACAGGAGAAAGAAATCTTCGACAATAAAAAATTGATTAACATATATGCATGTATATTATATAGAGATTACATCATTATCTTTATCAACAAATCAACTGTAAATTAATTAAGGTGTACTGACAATCTTTAGTGGCATCGCAATATATGAATGCTTAAATGATTATTTCTTTCAAATTATAAAATTATTTGTTAGTACTCAATGTTGTTAAATAATTTATGTATCACTACTTCACTTGCAAATTTTAGAGAAGTGTTGAGATTGGAATCCCACAGTTTCTCATAATTTTTTTTTTTCTAGTCACACTAGGTTTTGAGGCAAACCCAACTCCTAGACTTTTGGGGCTTTGTCAAGTAAATCAAATCATAAAAAAGAATTCTTACACTGGAAGTAATAATTGAGGATTCAGTGGACTGAAAATGATGAAAAAAATAGAGTAAAATTTACTTAATCATCACAGCTGACAGCACTCGTATGGTTATCGAAAGAGAGAGTGGTTTTGGTCAAAAATAGAGTGATTTATGGCATGCAAGGATAGAACATCAAGATATTCCCACCTTCCTTAAAAACTCCATACCCTCTAATCTCAAAAGGGAAATGCTACCACATTTCAGACAAACAACCTATGGACCAAAATACCCACTAAATGCATCAACAATGCTTGCAGCACAGTACTCTCATATGAGGTTACAAATTGTCATTTCGTATCAAAATAGGGGCACTAACTTCTCATCAGTTATGAACACGTCACTTGGCTTCCAAGCCAAGAGAGATTGATAGTTACTTGTCTTGCATGCAAAGCTATGGAGGTTTTGAGGTTTGCCAATGGTTTCTACTATCAAAACAAATTGGTTTCCTTGGATTGGAGGCGTCTTGTGATCATTTCTATATGCAAGAAACCTCCATCTCTTTAAAGTAGAACCCACTTGATCATCTCAGGTATTATCCTTTTGTTTCTATCAATCTTGTGTGAAATGATATATTTACCTATGGATATGCTCCAGATTGGTTTGGATTCATTGATGTCATCTATGATTTAGCTCCTTTTTTTTCTATTTTTTTTTCCAGAAACTTCTGTTCTATGTCAAAGTTACTCACAAGCCATACTTTTGGATTCATTTTGCTATTATCTATTAGAAATTTGAAGAAACTTCTGTAGCTTATTCCAGTAAATTCATTTTTATGAAGTCTAAATGGTTCAAGGATGTTCATGTTGTAGTATTGCATAAGATATAATTGTTTAGAGATTAATAGCTACATATATACTGCTAGGAGCTGAAAAATATTGCAAACAAAAAGGGTTGAATTAGCCTACGGGTTTAGGCTAGTGAAAAGATTTCAGCCTGTGATGCACGCTGACTATAGGCGCATGTCACAGGTATGAATTAAATGCTAGCCGAAGAAACCTGAGTTTACCTGGTGTAAAGGCATCAGGGCATGGGCTTATTCACATCTCCGTAGGTTACCTGAAACTGAAAGGGCTTACGGAACAAAAAAAAGAGGGAGAACGGATAGATTCTTAAAACCATATATGGTACCTGAAAATTATGCTTTAGTTCTTCAGCATAAAACACTGTTAGTACTTAGTAGTACTGTTGATCTGACACCAAAATTTGGCGCATTATCCAGCTTTACAAATTTGGATGAAGAAAAGTAATTGGTAGAGGTCCATAGTCTGAAATAGAGAAGGAAAAGGTATGGCATCTCTTACACCAGGAGTACTGCTTAAGCTTCTTCGGAGTATAAACTCGAATGTAAGGGTTCGAGGAGAATATCGGTCTGTTCTCCTGCAAGTTATCAGCATTGTGCCAGCTCTGTCAGGCTCAGAACTATGGCCTAATCAAGGTTTCTTCATAAAAGTATCCGATTCCTCACATTCTACCTATGTCTCATTGTCGAAGGAAGACAATGAGCTAATTTTGAATAACAAGTTACAACTTGGGCAGTTTTTCTATGTTGATAGAGTGGAAGCTGGGACCCCAGTTCCGACTTTAAGTGGTGTTAGACCAGTGGCAGGGAGAAATCCTTTCATTGGGAATCCGAAAGATCTGATGCAAATGTTGGTTCCATCTGAGGGTCCAGTGCCAGTTAATGATGGAGTTAATAGTTCAAAACCGAGGGAGTTATCAGAAGTGAAAGGGGAGAATGCAAGGCAGAAAATTGTTATCAAAGAGGAAAAGGCTGGAGTTGCATCTAGGTATATGCAGGGTGTTTTGACAGGAAGTCTTAAAGTTGGTGAAGTGGATTCAAGTGGAATTGGGAAGAGCAATGAGAGTGATAATAGTGGACCAGGTAAGAAGGTTGGATTAATGAATGGCAAGCAGCAAGAAAATAAAGGTCAGGTACGATTTTCCATTTTGGTTCTGCAGAGACATAAATAACTTGTTATAATAGTTGCTTTTCTTTATATTCTGCCTCTTTTTTCCTTTACTGGTTTAGGTTTCAAGTAAATTACAGGCGGAAAGACTATAAGGTGGAAATTATAAAAATGCACTAGAAGCACATGATGTTCTTCCAATGAACTGTCTGTGATGCATCAATTTTCTTGTGCAGCATAAAAAAATGGTAGAGAAATTACTTTATGAACATTTCTAAGATATCCAGTGTCCTATTTTGATTGATACAATTAAGAAAATAAGGTTCCTTAATCCTCACAATGACATGTTTCGTTTGGTGCATGCACTCTGCTGCATGAAATGTACAGTGTACATCATGTAACAGTTATTTGTGTAAGCGTTGCAGGCACGCCCGGCCACTCCTTACCAAAATCAACCTGATGCGCTTTCATCAAAGCCAGACGTCGCCGTATCCAGCAACAAAGAATTTCCAGCGTCTTCCAAGAGAACTTCTGCAAAACGGTTATCAAATAAACAAGACGATACAAACTTCAATTCTTTGTCAAGTAATAACAATAAAATCCCTTTTCCTGAGGCAACATCATGGACCTCTTTGCCTTCAAACCTCATGAAGCCTGGAAAGGTAAGTTTTTCCTGTTTTCCTCACTTTCACCCTTTTTTACGTTGAGGAAGCTTTAGGATGGTAGGTCTCGAGAAAAAAAATTTCATTCTTGTGCATTATGCTAACCACATGGAAGATTTTTTATCTTATTGATCCAAATAAATGACATTGCCTTCAAGAACGAGTCTTTAACCCACTAATTGAAGCACCAGATATACAAGAAAACTATGAAAACTCTTTCATCAATCTCAGCATTATAATGCAGCTCTCTTTTCTCATTGTTTATTGTGTTCTAAGGGAATGCTTCGAAGGAGATATTTAGCTACCTTGGTTGCAGCTGAGGCTCAAAAGGAGGCATCCACTGCTGCATCTCTAATCAAGTGCATCAAGTACGTACATAAATAACAAGGCCAAAACATAGTTTGATTCAAGATAATACAAGCCGTTTCTCTATATCCCTCTAACTTTCATCCTTTTTCTTTCAGTATGTTTGCTGAGCTCTGCGCCTCTGCCTCACCAGAGAACCCCCACCTCACTCTCACCAAGTTCTTTACACTCCAACAACTCATCGACCAACCAAATGTAACAGCCCCATTGAAGGATAAATCGCTTCAGTCATTTACTCACTTTTCTTCTCCAGAGACCCAAAAAAAAAGCAAAAAGACTAGTCTAAGTAAGGCCAAAGCTACATTGAAATCTCCAAAGCCTTCAATGGAGTTAAGTGCAACTGAGAAGCAGGAGTGGGCTAGAGGAGACGGTAAAAAAGAGATCAAAGAACTCCAACAGACTCTTTTGAATGAAACAAGGGCTTGGTTTTTGAGATTCTTGGAGGGAGCATTGGATGCTGGGTTTCATGTTGCAGCCCAGGAGAAGAAAGGTAAGGACTTCGCCACACAACGAATGGAACCGGAGAACAACCATATTGCTGTTGCATTGTCACAGCTTAAGCATGCTAATGAGTGGTTAGATATACTAAGAAGCAAATTGAGCTCTGAAGACAATAATGAATTAGTCGAGACTGTTGATCGGTTGAAGCAAAAGATTTATGCTTGTCTGCTTGCTCATGTGGATTCAGCTGCATCAGCTCTAGAGAATCGATCTAATCGTGGTTGATTCAGAAAAAAAAAGGGGGGGATTGTTGGATTTAGAATTTTACATCTCCTCTCTTGTAAACAAAATAACTTATATATCTAGGTAATGTTGATTATCAAGCAAAGATCATTTGTGCCGAACCATGTTATATGAATTTCACCTGAAGTATTTATTATGCAAGTTATATATAATGTAATAATCTTTATACATAATAAGACCGATGAAGGTAAACTTTGATATGAGACTGAAATATACTAAAGCTTTCTTGATTGATTCTCTACCTTTATTGACAAAGATACGCTGCAATGACGAGGCAAGAAACACGTAATGCAGGTGATGTTGATAGTCAAGTATGTTCCCCGAAAATTAGTTTGGATTTTTACCTTTATGACAGAGCTAAATCCTGCTCTACTTTCTGAACCCTTGCAGTCATAAGAGGGAGGGTCCAAGCTGGAGAGTTAGAGCACATGCAAAACTATCAGACTTTCAAGCTGATAGATTTAGCATGTGCCCTGCTTCTCCAGCATGGCTCACCCTCTCCAGCTCTCCCGATGTTCCGATTCCAAGAGGTCAACTTTCTGATCAAACACGGCTAAATGCTTCACAATTAGGATGATATGAACTAGCAGATTGGGTTTGTAAATGGGAACATTGTAAATAATGGGTTATACATGATAGAAATTACATGAGATTATATACGTGGTAAATTGCAATTTGAGTGGTCATCATGGAAGCTGTTGGAAGCAAAAAAGCTTACTTAGATCCAACAAATTAATGAGCTTGACAATATGTTGGTGAGAAGGTAGTTGATCCTGTGGCTTTCCTTGTTACATAAGCATTTATATTTAAGCAAATCTTAAAGGTATTCTTAACCAAACAATCGAGCGACTGTTGGAAGTTTGGCTGCCAAAAGATGTAGCCCATTTGAAGTGGCGAATCACAAGAGCACTAGCCATGTCAGGAAATATGAAGGTCTACCAGATGTCAACTGAAAGTGGCCTTCCCCATGGCATGGCAGCCCACCCACCATCGCCTAGTAGGAGATCTAATTAATCTGTAAGAGAACCCTCTTGCCTAAAAGGCTTTGAAGGATGATCATCCTAGCAAGTTCATCCTCCTTGTGTGCCCATGCTTCTGTGTGCGAGTTCCTTCCTATCTTATTTTTATAAAGGGCAACCTATTATTGGATGTTACTGTACGCTGTCCAGTCACGTTTTTAAGAATTTGGGTTAATGGGGACCATATCAATCTACCCATCATTTTCTTGTATGGATTATTTTTCATAGCAGAATAAAAATTTAAGTGCTTTCTCAGAACAAATCATCAGTATTTTAAAGGAGCACCTGGTTCTGCATAATAATCCCCAAAATTCACAAAATAAGCTGAAAAATCGTGGCCTCGTAAGAGATCAGATAAAACTAAACAAAAACCAATAGCGTATTAAATTTTAAATAACATTGTAGTTAAGAGCTTACAAACAGCCCAATTATATCTCCACACGTATGGGATGCTTTCGTATGCCCTAGCCAGAAGATTACAAAAAGGTTGTTTTTTAGATTGTATCCACGAGTATTGATGGCTTCGCAACAAAACTAAGCGGTGGGACACAACACAACTGTCATGTGTACAATCACTAGAAACAACTCAACTCATAGTATATTTATGGTCTTCAATACTCACGGAAAGTGAGATTTAGACGACCTGGACGGAGATTTGTTTCATCAAGCAGGGCCGCCGGGGCAGTCTTTGGTTGAACAGAACTTACACCATGAAAAATATGTCGAGACATCCCGCCAAAGATCAGTACATCCCCGGATTCCAACTTAACCTTTTCTGCCTTCTCAACATCCCTCTGATCACCATATAGGAATTCTCCTATATCTCCTATGGAAAAGGAAACCACAGGTAATCCTGTGCGCAGACTCTCTGGACTTTCATCTTTATCCTGCATGGAGACAACGTATTCTAAGCGTACTAAGAGGCGGTCAGGAAAAGCCGAAGGGATCTTTATTAAACCTCCTTAAATGCAAAATCATTTTTTTAATACAGAACAATGCACAAGGCAACATAAAAGGTGTACGAGAAAACTGCAACTAGTATAAGAAAGTTGACACTGCAAACCTGATGAAGACCAAGCCGCCCACTTTCTGAGTAAAAGTTTACCACACAGATGTTAGGTGACAATGATGGTAGAATGTCTTCAGCAGCTGTAGATTTACAATTTATTTCTATAAGAGCACGGGAATCTTTGATTGCTCTCTCAACCAGCGGATGGAAGTCACTAGGAAAAATGGGTGCCTTAGCACCATCAACTGGCCGATGTTCTACATACTTACCTCTATCAGGGTCCCAACTTCTACCAAGGGACATCATTTTCAAATGCATTCTTCCACCATCACGGTAAACTGGTTGGTAGAAACCTCCAGGACCCAGACCAATATCTCGGCATAGCTTTATTATTTTTATCTAGTAACAAGTCAAAGCAAACAATAAATTAATATCTGTTAAATCATAAGGTAAATAATAAATCAATGAAAATGGAAGTTCACAAACTGCACCGTTAATTTCTCTCAGACTCATAATACATACAAGTCATCAATAGACTAGTTGTTAAGACACCAGAAGCCATTTTTTTAGTAAGGTTTATTAATTACCAATTGTCTTACTATATTTCATAGTCCTGTAGATTTAGGTCGAGCTCACTGTATGTAATATGAACTCAATAATATTCTGAATCAATGAATGAAAGCCAAGAGGAGCACATGTAACTTTTAAAGAGGCAAAGACAATTAACTCGATAAGGGAAAAGAATGAGCATAAAGCAAGCAGCACCTGATCATGCAGGGATAAGTAATTCTTTAGTAAAACCATCCCAGATCTTAGTATCTGTCCATTCACCCCATCTGCAGCTCGCCTGATATCATTCCTCTTTTCTCTATTCTTCACAAGCAAAGAAGGTTTTAGCTTAAGAGTAGTTCCAGTCTTGGGCAGGCAAATATCAAAAGGCTCAACCACTGCCTGTTGCTCTGAATACCCTGAATCCCCAGCAGATACCACAATATTGGGATCCTTTTCTTGTGAAAGCTGGTCATTAGCACCAGCTTGAAATGACAGGTGAGACTCATTCTGATTTTGCAATGGGACAGTAATATTCAATTTGAGAGAGAAATCAGGGTGCATTGCACCATCCTTTGCTCCCTTTTCCAAGGGAGCGCTAACAATATCAGACTTCATATCCCCAGAACCTGAAATAGCTGGCATCAATGCAGAATCGCCCTTGTTAACTGAATTTGAAGCCACAGAACAATCTGACTGATTTGACCCAATACTGCTGCAACTGGGAGCACTTTGGTCGTGCAGGATCCTTCCCGTACTGGACATGCTATCTTCTAATGACTTATTTTCTAATGGTTCCTTCTGGCAAAAATTGTTACCCGCACTGTTGGGATGACTTGGAAACCACCCTCGTGAATTCCGCTGCGAGTTTCTTCCTCTGTTGCTAAAAGGTTTCTCATCAGAAGAAGACTCATCTGCTCCAACCTACGCCGTTTCCAAATTACATGACATTAGCAAACTTTCCCATCAATGCTAACCTCCCCATACCCATTTATTAATAAAATAAACAAAATATGCAATAACTATCAGGATTAATTATCAAAAAATAAAAGGAAAGAAATAAACCCACCAAAATGGGTCCTAAAAAACAAATTAAATAATATGCATGCAAAAAATAGATAAAATAAGTTTAAATTAATTTAAAATGATGTATCCATGATGATTATCACAATCAATTTACACCAAACAAGAAAAATATTGCTATAATATAAAAAGCCCACGAATCACAAAACTTGAAGATTCCAACATCCATCAATCAATAAAAGAAAAACACCAGGAATGAAATAAAAGAAGAGGGACGATGAAGTTACAGAGTAGGTACTGTGGAAAGAAGGATCCGAAGATCTCCCCTTGGCAACCCAATGCTCGCCTCCTCCGGGACTGCGCCATTGACCTCGACCTCGATCTCGTCCTCGACCTCGACCTAGATCTCGTCCTCGTCCTCGACCTCGACCAGGATCACGATTCATGGTTGGATTCAGTTTGGCGGGAAATAAATCGAGCTTCTTTATGATAATAAATCAGTGATTGGAGGGATCGATGTTGTAATTTGCAGAGACCGTTAGCTTACTTACAAAGCAGGTGAAAGGAATATATAAATAAATAGATAGAAAAAGAAAGTGAAGGAAGTCAAAGAGTCTGCAGTTATGAGTCTTTCTTTTGGTATACTGTTTTTAAGGTTTTATTGATGATGAAATCACTACGAATACTTCTGTCTTATCGATTTCTACGCTTTACTTTCATAGCAGTTTCTCTTTCGGTTGAAAAGTAATTTTATAAAATTTAATTTATTTTTTTATATTTTTAAATTATTTTAACATATAAATATCGAAAATAAAAAAATATATATTATTTTAATAAATTTTTAAATAAAACATGCTTTTATTGTGTTGAAATAATGTGTTAAATTTACAAATGATAATTGAATAGGAGAATAAGAGAATACCTTTCTTCTTCTTATTTTTATTTATTATCGGAGAAAATTACACTTAACCTTATAATTTAATTATTTTTTTATTTTATTTTATTTCATTTAAAAAAAATTATAATTTACATCTTAAATTTTATTCATGCAATAAAACTTAACATTCTAAAAACAATTAATAAAAAATATCTGACATTATTTTTTATATAATAGTTAAATAATTATATTAAATATTACAACTTTATCATAAAAAAAACCTTCACATTCAACATTTTCTCCCCCCTTTTCTAAATCTTGAACCCAACTCCAAAATTATTATATGGAAATTCAACCAATTGAATTGAACCCAATATCCCAAAAAAAAAAACAAAAAAAAAACCCATTAGATTCCCACAGTAACTCACAATGGAGCCTCAAAGCAACTGCCACGCTTTCTTCTCAATCTTAAACACCTCTCTGTCAACAGCCTTGATTCATCAAATTTAAGACACCACGACCCTGCACTATCTGCTAGATAGTCCAAGTTCCAAGCTTGGAAATTGATGGTTAGAGCCACTAAACATGGAGTAAAAACTCATTAAGCCCATGTAAATATTGGAAAACTTATTCCCATTGAACCCATAATTTGATAGGATATTAGATTTTTCATTCCCAAAATTTAATGTTGACCGACCAAACAGACTTTGATCCAATTCTGCCAAGCCAAATCCCACTTGCCACATTAGATCTTCTTGAATTATGGGTGTTTAAAAGTGTGATAATAGTTGCTTTTTAAAGTGTTTTTTTTTTTAGAAATATATTAAAATAATATTTTTTTTATTTTTTAAAAAATATTTTTGATATCAGCACATCAAAAAGATCTGAAAACACCAAAAACATTAATTTAAAGTAAAGAAAGAAATGATCAATTTTTAATTTAAAAAAAACACTTTGAAACACAAAAATAAACGGGCTCTTAATATTCATCATAGTCCAGATATAGTCCAGATAGTTCTATCTTTGGACCCAATAACATTGGGTCCTAACCCTACCATTCTTTCATGCAATCCTAGTATCATAGGGCAGGAATAGTCCCTTTATCAGTTGCAATAATAATCGATAGTTATGCTTGTTGCAACAACAACTAAATTATTTCTCCATAAGATTTATGCCCTAGTTCTCTCATTAGTTGAAAAATCCTAGTCGCATAAAGAGTTGACATCCTTATTCCCCTTTTTCTACCATTTATTTTTTTGTTCTTATCTTTGTTTGAGAACTTTATAGTATTAATTGCTTCTTGTTATCATTTTTATTTACAATAAAAAAAAATCTCTATTAAATTTGTTTGCTTCTCATTGGTGAGGATGGTTAGAGATGTGGAGGTTTTTTAATGGTGGTAGATTAATGAGAGATTAGAGAATGGGAAAGAGAGAGAATAAGAGTGAGGGTAGTTTAATCTTTTTATTAATTTTAAGAAAATGTGTTTACCTATTATATAAATTGTGATTTTTTAAAACAAGGAGGTAAAGTGAAAAAAAAAAGCAAATGTTATGAGCAATTTTATTTGATATTGAATAATAAATAGTATTTAATTAATAGATATTCAAAATTAATGATAATATATGAAAATGAGTATAAATATACAAGAAATTCCATTCATAAATACCTAGTATTGGCTTAGACCTTGATAGTATATAGCTAAATATATAGTTATACAAAACAAAACTTAATGAAAATAAAGAAGTAGACAAGTAAAAGACAAGACTCGTCACAAAAGGCTATTCTCAGTAACATAGGTTAGATTTTACAAAGGTATTTGCACTTATGGCATAATTGGATTCGATCCGTCTAATAATAGCACTTGCAGTTAAAAAACAATAGACAATTTACCAACTAGACGTGAAATTAGCATTTCTACAAGAAGAGTTAAATGAAGAAGTGTTTGTTGAGCAATGTTATAAGGACACCCTATCTACGCTATGCTTTTGAACATACAAATCATAAAATAAATTATATAAAATCCATAATGTTTCATAAACTTTCAAAATATTTCATCATCAAAATAAAACAAAACAAGAGTTCATAATACTTATTACATTAAATAAAATCCAAACGTTAAATAAAACAACGTAATAACAGAGCATTTAAGACATCAAATGACATCAAATAAAAAAAAAACTTAAAAGAAAAGCCTCGCGGAACAAGCAAAATATACTGACCAAAACTGAAAAAGTTGGAACACTCAACAAAGTCCATATGCTAACAAAAACTAAAAACCTAAAATAATATTAAAAATGAGGGGTGAGTTCAATCAACTCAGTGAGATAATAACATTTAACATACATCTTAGATATTAATAGTTTGTAAATCGATATATCTTAATATAAATATTCATAATAAGCATATTAACATAAGGTAGTGGAATACATGTCAAATATCAGATGACACTCGAAGGTGACCACTGTGAGAGGACCTGTCACCACAGGTCGGCATCTCTCTCACTAACTAGGCATATAAAATGCTATGTGCATATAAACTAATAACTCTCCATTAGCAAGGAGTTAATGACAAATATATCGATATTAAGACATAATAGATATTCACATAATTATCAAAGCAATGTATATCATATCAAATAGAATTTAATTCAACAGAATACAGGTGTAAGTTCAAGAATGAATGAGTACTCGAAAAATAAAGCAACATATAGTAAATATTCAAGAAATTAACTAGATGTACTCTTCATATAATCAACATATATATATATATATATATATATATATATATATATATATATATATATATTACATGCATATTAAAAATTATCTCACTCATTCGAAAAATGAAAGCAAAAAAACAAACGGATACAGAACTGGAGGTTGCTGAAGATCGTTAGGAGGAGTATCAGCAGATCATATAACAGATACAGAAAACACTAAAAAACAACTCAAAGCAAAGTATCATAAAAAGATTAAAAACTCTAAA
>Ga0325405_1005881_pt1 | contig 12423 bp, 9 predicted proteins | sample PopdelMetagenome_21_FD_205663 | JGI IMG/M metagenome (GOLD analysis project Ga0325405, IMG submission 205663) | Populus deltoides microbial communities from Bellville, Georgia, United States - Xylem-Control-R2 | ecosystem: Host-associated > Plants > Phyllosphere > Stem > Wood/Secondary xylem...
CTCTGTCACTAAGGAGAAAAGAAACTACTTTGATTTTTGCCTCTTCGTTTTTTGTGGCTAAATGAAGAAACGTTCCAAGCCACTAAAAACACACAAAATAAATAAATAAAACAGCTGTACCACCAGGCGTCTGGAAATGCCAAAGGATTTGACAACCATTTTTCATTTTAAGGCAAAGATTGGAGGATAGCCGTTAGATATATCTACATATGGTAGGGTACCCTAGTGGCAAGACTCTGTGAATTGTGGTTTTGGTCAAGTTCCAGCGTCGTTTTCATTGTCCTGTCTCTCACTTTATGGCGACATGGGAATATGAAAATGAAACTGTATTTTTCTCTTGTGGGAGGTGTTGACATGATGTGGTCACCATGACTTTCATGGCGCTTATGAGGCCAAGGGAAGAAAGGTAGGTGCGTGGAAGAACTTTTAACTTGGGATTGCGACGGGTGACTTGTGACTTCAGGCATCTTATTGAGATTGTGTACAGGTTTAAAAGTATTTAACTATGATGGTGGCACGCGCTTCATAACGGGTTTGGCAAAGTATAGAGAATATGAAATAATTGTAAATAATAAAAATATAAAAAGCATAAAAAAATATTTTAGGTATTTTAAGTTTTGCAAATATCATAAATAATTTTTTATAATTGTTTTTTATATTTCATAAAAAAAAACATTTAAATTACCTTTGAATATCAAAAATAAGTTTTTTTTTATAATTGTTTTATATTTTTTTTATAAAAATATATTTAAACTACTCATGAAGTATTCTAAATTAAAATGCTAATTAATTATTTTTATAATTTCCTTTTAATTTTTACAAAAAAATATTTAAACTAACATTAAAATATCATAAACAAAGATGCTAATAAGTTTTTTTTATAATTTTTTTTATTATAAAAAAACATTTAAACTATCCTTAAAGTATCCTAAATCAAAATACTAATTAATTGTTTTTATAATTTTTATAAAAAAAACATTTAAACTACCCTTAAAGCAATATAAACAAAAATGTTAATTAATTTTTCTTATACTTTGTTTTTATTTTTTCTATAAAAAAACATTTAAACTACCATTGAAGTATCCTAAATAGAAATGCTAAATAATATTTTTCATAAAGTTTTTCTATTCTTTATAAAATAAAAATACAACTACCCTTGAAGTATCATAAATAGAATTCCTAGTTATTTTTTTTAATTTTTATTATTTTTTATAAAAAATATTTAAACTACCCTTAAAGTATCATAAACGGAAATGCTAATTAATATTTTTTCTATAAAAAAACATTAAAACAGCCCTTATAGTATCCTAAATAATTGTTTTTATAAAAAATTCTATATAAAAAAAAGTTAAATCAACCCTTGAAGTATCCAAAATAATATTTTTGATAAAAGTTTTTTTATTTTTTATAAAAAATATATTTAAATTACTCTTAAAGTATCCTAAATAATGTTTTTGATAAAACAATTTCTATTTTTTTACTCAAAAAACATTTAAACTACCTTTAAAGTATCCTAAACAGAAATGCTAATTATTTTTTTTTATTTTTTGTATAAAAAAACATTTAGACTACAATTGAAGTATCTTAAATAAATTTTTTATAATTGTTTTCTATTTCTTAAATATATAAAAAAATTTAAACTGAAGTATCATAGACAGAAATGTTAATTAATTTTTTTTCAATTTTTTTATTTGTATAAAAAAAATATTTAAATTACCCTTGAAGTATCCTAGATATTGTTTTTTATAAATTTTTTCTATTTTTTATATAAAAAATTAAATTACCCTTGAAGTATTTTAAACATAAATTCTAATTAATTTTTTTTATCTTTTTTTTAAAAAGAATCTGACGGTATGCTAAACTCAAAACACTTGGCTCTAGCTGCCATGCAGACCTAATAACCTTGGGTTTGACAATCATGCTAAACCCAACAACTTTTAAAATAAAAAACAGAAAAGATAATATTCTCAATAATCTTAGGTCTAGCGGCTAAGCCGAACCTAGCAGCTTTTGACGTATGCCTCCATAGACCCCTTGACATCTACAGTGTTGTTTATAATACAAATACTTTATATTTACAGTATAATTCATAATGCATTAAGTTTATGTACAGAATATTTACACAATGTTTTTACTATATGTTTTAAAATATATAATAATATTTATTTGGATAAATAGGGTGATTAGTTTATAAAATGTAAATAAATGGTGAAATATAAAAAAATAATTTTTTTTCAAGATATTATTCTTTTAAGATATTAGTCATTTTTTTTTATCTGTCTCTATCCAAGAAAAAAAAAAGTCTCCCTCACAGTTTTGAGCTTCAAAGAACACTAGCCTCCTATTTTCCGTTCTCCTTCTCCATAATCACCAGAGACCATACCCGTGAACCCCAGTTTACAAACCCATAGCCTCCCATTTCAACACCAAACCCTTCCCTTCAACTCACGGCCAGTAACTCCTCATCACCAACAACACAAAAAGCTCCCATCCTCCAGCTGACAACCACCAACTCCTCCTCTCTTCACCGTGGTCAACAGCAGCAACCACCATGTACGACAATGGCAGTTCCAACTCCACCTTCACCAAAACTCGATCCGGCCATTATATTAGCAGAAATCGTTGTCCATCTGAGAAAAAGCTAGTACTTTTTTGTAACTCATGTCTTTATTATCAGTAGAGTTTAAAGGGGTGCGTGTGTCACTTTTATGGGTTATGTATGTGTTTTGAAAAGTCTGAAAACTGAGCTTTGATGTGATATTTCTGCTGTTACATCCATCTACCACTCTGGAAGAATTCATAGCGACATATTGCCATTTGAACAGTGACATGCTAAGAAATGCGGTCATTATTTTGTCGACGCGACAAAATAACAAAAATGAAAGTATGTTATTTCATAAATTTTTTTTTAAAAAAATGTTGTTTTATTTAAAAATTTAAATTATTTTATTAATTAAAAAAAATCCTACTTATTTAATAAGTTTGGTTTTTTTTATTTATATAAAAAAATCGATATAAAGACCAAACTGAAAAGTCATATTTAAATTTATAGAAAATAATAAAAATATTTTCACATGTGATGAACCAAGTTTTTATAAGTTTATCTTTACTAAAAAATAATGGATCAAGAAAGATTTACGAATATAAATTTTTAGGAAAACAAGCATGCCAGTGAAGACGAGCAAGGTTTGGCAGTGTACTAATAGAAATTCGCTTTATACCAACGGACTTACCGATGAAATAATTCTGTAGTTAAATTGCGGTGATAATTACCGATGAATACTGTTCTGTTCGTAATTTAGTCGGTATATACCGACAGAATACTACGGTCGGTATATGCCAACAGAATTAAAGACAAAATATCCAGAATTAAAAAGAAAGCCGGTTTGCTGACGTGGAACTTTTTGCAGGTGATTTTACCGATGAAATCACTGAGGGATTCAAATCGGGATCTCTGTACAGTGACGTGATCAATTCACCGTCAGAATTGCCGATGGAATCACAGACATAATGAGCCTGTCGGTGATTCCATCGGTAAAAAGTGAATATATCACCACTCTGCCGATCCTCTCTCCCCCTATTTCTCCTTTTTCTTCCTCATCCCAACTCTCCCCTCCCAAACTGCAAACAACCACCCCCCCAAAAAAATCCCCCTCTTCTCAACACAAGTCATATTTTTTTAAGTTTTGTGGTCACAATATTCGTATTCTGATTTATTGTGGATTTTATCATTTTCTGTAAGTAAATCCATCTCTTTTAATTTTAACATTTAAATGTTAATTTTATGGTTTTTTTAGTATATGTATTTTGTTAGTATATGTACATGTTTATTGTTAATTCTCAAACAAACTTGTAGTATGAATGTATAATTTTATGCTTACTATGGTTTGTTTTAGATTTTGTAAAATTGTATTTGTTTGTAAATTGTTGAAACTTTGTTGAATTACCGAATTACATGTGTTGTGGTGAAATAATTAATAGCTTGTTTAACAGGTCCGTTTTAATTTTTATCAATGCTATTGCGGAGTTGTAATTTCCGTAAATTTATATGTATAAATTTGTATGGATGTTGATAATTGATAATGAATATTTATGAGAAATTGTAATTAGCTTGTTGGATAATGTCAAGGTAAACCAATATTTTTGCAAATTTATTTACCTAACATAGTTAATTAATACATGTTGTCATCGTAATTTTATAGAGGTTCGATAAAAGTCATGGATGATCGTTCATGGATGTATCGAGATTTACCCCAAAGATTGCGGAAGATGGATTATTGTAACTGAGTTCAGGGTTTTATTAATTTCGCAACATTTATTCCCAAGAATTTTATTGGAGGCGGTATTAGGTGTCCATGCAGGAAGTGTGAAATTGAAAAGTATCTACATCCAGATGTTGTAATGATGCATCTTCTACACAAAGGGTTCATGGAGAATTACCTGTGTTGGTATGCATACGGAGAAGTATTTGTTCGTAATAAGAGCATGAAAGAAATGGTGGTTGGATCAACTTCTAGTGCTAGCAACGTGCATGGAGTTGCAAATGACAACAATAATCCTTACAGGAATATGGTTATGGATACAATGAGAATGAATTAAGGTAATGCCAGTTAATATCCAATCATAGAAGAAGAACCTAACGCAGACGCAATTAGGTTTTTTGATCTGTTGAAAGATTCTGACAAACCATTATGGGATGGTTGCACGAACCACAGTAAATTATCGGTCATAACACAGGTGTTCACCATCAAGTCAGATCACGGGTTGAGTGAGGCCAATAATGAAAAAATTATCGAATAGGCGAGAAGCATTTTACCTGAAGGGAACATGCTGAAAGAGAACTTCTATGCTGCAAAGTCCATGATGAAACCCCTCAGTTTAGGATACCAGAAAATTGACATGTGCCCTAACTTCTGCATATTATATTACCTTAAAAATGCCGAGCTGACCGAGTGCATGACATGTGGGCATTCTCGTTACAAACCCAGAACTGACAGGGGAAAGACTCTCGTGGCATATAAAAAACTTAGATACTTTCCAATCACTCCTAGATTGCAGAGGTTATTCATGTCACCAAGGACTGCTGAGCACATGACATGGCACCAATCACATGACGCGGTTGATGGAGTGATGGTGCTTCCTTCTGACGGTGAAGCATGGAAACACTTTAACAGTGTACATCCTTACTTTTCAGCTGAATCAAGAAACGTGCGTCTTGGGTTGTGTACAGATGGATTCAACCCATTTGGGTCATTTGCTGTACCTTATTCTTGTTGGTCGATTATACTCACGGTTTATAACTTGCCACTGGGGATATGTATGAGGTCGGAGTTCATGTTTTCATCTACTTTCACACCCGATCCGAGCAGTCTGAGCCGGAATATAGATGTTTATCTTCGACCGTTTATTGATGAGTTGACGCAGTTGTGGTCATTCGGAGCTTTGACTTATGATATATCAAGGAACCAAAATTTTGTAATGAGGGCGGCTTTGATATGGACTATCAATAATTTTCCAGCTTATAGAATGGTTTCTGGTTGGAGCACGTATGGAAAACTAGCATGTTCATAGTGCATGGAAAAGAACAAGGCATTCACGCTAACAAACAGAGGTAAAGCTTCTTTTTTTACTGTCCCCGTTGTTTTTTGCCACCGAGTCACAGGTACAGAAAGAACATTAAGGATTTTTTTGTTGGTAGAGTTGAAATGGATGTGGCACCCCTGCATCTTTTTAGTGAAGAATTGCCTGATGTTGTATCAGAGTATGGTGGCATTGTGTTTGGTCTCCAATCAGGTAAGCAGAAGTTTTCTGATTTTGGTTTGACCCACAATTGGGTAAAGCGAAGTATTTTTTAGGAGCTTTCTAATTGGAAGCCAATCTCCTCTGTCATAACCTTGACGTCATGCACATATAAAAGAACGTGTTTGAGAACATTTTTAACACCGTTATGGATGTGAAGGGGAAGACAAAGGACAACATCAAGGCTAGATTGGATATAGCTTTAGTATGTAACTGTAAAAATATAGAGTTGGTTTGTGATGGGTCATGGGTCGCAAAACCAAGAGCGAGCTTCGTGTTAGAGAAAAACACACAACTACTAGTCTACAAATGGCTTAAGAGTCTACGTTTTCCTGATGAACATGCCTCGAACATATCAAGGTTGGTTAATACAGAGGATGCAGATTGTATGGAATGAAGAGTCATGACTGTCACATGTTTATGCAAACACTCATTCTATTAACTTATCGTGATTTGTTGCCAAAAGGGATATGGGATGCACTTACGAAGATCAGTCATTTCTTTAGAGATATATGCTCTAGTAAGTTGAATGTTGATCACATTGAGAGGCTTGAAACAAAAATCGTCGAGATACTATGCAAACTTGAGATGATATTCCCTCCATTATTTTTGGAGCATCTCCCTATATATTTACCGTTTGAGGATAAAGTTGGAGGACCAATCCAGTATAGATGGATGTACCCATTCGAATGGTTAGATATTATAGTTGCAATGTAATTCATATATAAAAGTATTTTCTTTGTTTTTCTTAATTGATAATATTTGATTAATTCAATGCATGTACTTGTTCAATCTCAAGAAAAAGGTTAAGAACAAGGCTCATGTTGAGGCTTCGATATGTGTGTTGAGGCTTCGATATGTGAGGCCTATATTGTCGAGGAGATCTCAACATTTATCTCATACTATTTCAAACCTCATTTGAGAACGAGAATCAATTGAGTTCCATGGCATGATGATGGCGATTAAGTGCTTTCCAGTGGGAACTTGTCAATATTCTCTAATCCTGGATGACCCACACCAAAAAATGTCGTAAGAGGAAGATATTTGCCGGAAATAAAGTTTAGACAAACACACAATTATGTTCTATTTAAATATGATAAGCTGAGACCTTTTATTCAGTAAGTATATGTACTACTAATTAAACTTTGTTAAGAATGTACTATTTATATATTGTAATATCATAAACGCATATAATTTGGAATAACCTTGCAGGCAACATCGACAATAGTTACTATCCAATAACTCACAGCTGACCGAATCCTAAATTTTTTAATTACAAGATGAACAATTTGCCATGTGGTTCAAAACACATGTAAGTACTTTCACTAACTCATTATCTCTTGCAAAGTTACTGTATGTCATTACAAAATTCTCATTAACTGTTTATTGCTATATATTACATACAAGGTTTATCAAATGGGAAGGAGTGCTGCTAAGTCATTGTCTTTACTAAGCCTGGGCCCTAAAAGAAAAGTTAAGTGCTACAACGAGTATTTTGTCAATGGGATATGTGTTCCATATTGAAGAATATAGGTATAGAAAAAAGACATACAACAGCGGTGTTTGTGTTAAAGGATCGATTAGTATTGAGTTAAAAGTTGACTACTATGGTATATTAGAAGAGGTCGTCGAACTGCAATATCATAACGAGCATAGTAGAGTGTTTTTATTCAAATGCTATTGGTATGACACCACAGACAGAGGAATCAGAGTTGATCCTCACTATGGTCTGGTCAAAATCAACTCAAAAGCTAGACTCCGCAACGTAAACGATGTCTTTGTTTTCACAAAACAAAGTCAACAAGTTTATTACACATACACCCCTTTCTTTAGAAAAGATCGATCAAGAGTTAATTGGTTATTCGTTTTAAAAATGAAACCCAGAGGTCGTGTCGAGGTTGTTTAGGATGAGAACGAAGACACAAGTGTGCGATATGAAGTCTTTCAAGTTAATGAGTTGGTTGAACCATATCGAGTTGCTCCTTCGATTGACTTGGAAAAACATTCAAATTTTCGTGTTTTCGATGATAGTCTTGTTGATGTTGACCCGATGATAGTCTTGTTGATGTTGACGCAGAGGAGTTGAATGTTGTTTTGAGCTCTAGCGGACAAGCAAATGTCGATGAAGATGATGATGATGATGATATCCAAATTAAAGATTGCGATGGAGCTAATGACTATTCAATTGACGAAGAAGAAGAAGAAAATTCTGACTAACTATCGAAATAAAGGAAAGTGTAAAGCATTTTTTATAATGTAATATATATTATGGATGATATATTGGAACACGAAATATTTATTTTATAAGTGTTAACTATTGTTATTGTTTTGTGCGACGACTAGTTTGTAATTTAAGTGTTTGCAGGAAGGTAAATAGACAATACAAACATAATCTTTCATGCATAATGCACAATAACCGACGTCAATACCGACGGATTATAGTTAGTCGGCATTCCACAGACACCTTCACTGGAAAATGCCACAATCACCGACGACTTTACGGACGGATTACAGTCTGTCGGCATTACACAAAAAGCTTCACCGGAAATGCCACACACAATCACCGATGACTTTGCAGACGGATTCCATCCGTCGGTATTTAATAGAGACCTTCCCTGGAAATGCCATACACAATCACCGATGACTTTGCAGATGGATTACAATCCATCGATATTTATCGGCAATTCACAATTACCAACAATTTCACTGACGGACGGTGCAAATTCCAAAGGGCGGGTATTAAATGCATCTTAATTGCTCAACATTTCACAGCTCTCTTCTTCTTTTTTTTTCCTCTCAATTGCTTCAGATCTCTTGTTTTTGCTTGTGATCTCTAGTTCAATCTTCAACAAATTAAAAGGTATGTGTTTCTATTTAATATGCTTTTTTTATTTTTTCTTTGTCTTAGTTATTATTATTTTTGTTGTGTTTTTTGTTTTGGTGTATTTTTATAATGTAGATAAAGTTTTGAAATAAAGACAAAATTAAGGTAAGCATTTTTCATTCCTAAAGTCTATAGTTTTTTTTTTAATTTGTTCAATATATTTTATTGTTTGTATTGCCATAATAATTGAAAACTTTGTTGAAATTTAATTGTTATTGTTAAATTTACCTTCTAATTAGTAATTGAATATATATGAATAAATTTATGTCTTTGAGCTGTGGTGCTGGGAATATGTTTTAGATTGGTGGAAATAATTCCAATTGTTTCATTGGCAATGGGATATAAATTGGCTTCACATTGTAACAATGTTATTTTCCAAAAGAAGATTTCGACTTGTCTATATATGTGTTTGCTATGTGAACTTCCCAAAAATAACTGTGTGTTGGCCCATTTGAGTTTCTTTTGAAGTGTTCGAATCTTCGAAAACAAAGGCATAGTGTCTACTCAGGTGTTTGTAACTTGACATTAAACTTACTTTGTTCATTAATTATTCACATGTATTGTAATTTATATTGCATTCATAATTGTTGATTTTAATATAATGTAGTACTTAATGCCAATTATGAAAAATGAATGTGAAATTAGATGATTGGAAAGGTAGATTGAGTCTGCTCTTAAATTGTGATTGTGATATTGTCAATATTTGAGTCTGCTCAAAAAATTGGATGATTGGAAGGGTAGATTGAGCCTGCTTTTAAATTATATGATTTTATGATATCACAATATATAAATAGTACACTCTTGACAAAGTTTAAGAAGTACATCTACTTACTTAATAAAAGGTCTCAGTTCATGATAGTTAAATATGATATAATTATGTGCTTGTCTGAACTTCATTTCAGACAAATATCTTCCCTTTACGACATTTTTAGGTGTGGGTCGTCCAGGATTGGAGAATATTGACAAGTTCCCACCTAAAGGCACTTCACCATCATCATCATGCCGTGGAACACGATTGATTCTCGTTCTCAAATGAGGTTCAAAATAGTACGAGATTAATGTTGAGATCTCCTCAACAATATAGGTCTCACATATTGAAGCCTCAACATGCGCCTTGTTCTTAACTTTTTTTTTTTAAGATTGAACAAGTATCTGTATATATAGAATTAAACAAAAATTATCAATTAAAAAAACAATGAAAAAACTTTTAATTATGAATTACATTACAACTGTAATATCTAACCTCTCAAATGGATACATCCATCTATATTGGACCGTTCCTCCTACTTTTAACTCATACGGTAAATGTACGGGTAGATGCTCTATTGAGTCAAAAAATGAAGGAGGGAATATCATCTCAAGTTTGCATATTGTCTCGACGATATTCATTTCAAGTCTTTCAATGTAATCAACAATCAACTTGCTGGTGCATATATGTGAGAGAGGTTGATTAGCATTTAAAAGTGTATTTTTATCAAGGTTTTATATCATCATATTGCACTTAAAGTATTATTAAATTCTCTAACTTGAGCATGTTTTATAATAACAAGAATGATAATATAAGATATCTTTAATTTATGGTAAATGCTCATTTTGAATGCATGCATATCTCACAACTTAAAGGATTGATTGATGTGTTTAACTATTGAAAGTGAAAAGACAAAGAGAGGGCTAAGCTTAAAGAAGAGATGCTGGTTTAATTCAAACTGAGCATTTTTATCAAGGTTTTATATCATCATATTGCACTTAAAGTATCATTAAATTTCCTAACTTGAGCATGTTTTATAATAACAAGAATGATAATATAAGATATCTTTAATTTATTGTAAATGCTCATTTTGAATGCATGCATATCTCACAATTTAAATGATTGATTGATGTGTTTAACTATTGAAAGTGAAAAGACAAAGAGATGGCTAAACTTAAAAAAGAGATGTTGGTTCAATTCAAACTGGAATATCATTCAGTTATTAGATCATAACTGGAGCTGTAGGACATGGATTTAGGTTTGGTTTATATTGATGGAAAGCTAAGACATAGGCCTAAAACTTTCATGAAGAGTCCAAGATTCAAAACAACCGTTTTCAAGTTCAAATTGTTGCAACAAAAGAGAAGTCGGAATCTGTCCTGCAGCCCAAATATTGTTTAGTATTCAGCCCATATCTCGAGTTCTAGAAGTTCACATAAGCTCATTATTGTTTTATTGGAAAGCTGAGATAAATTCCAGAACTTTCATGAAGACTATTTGTTCAAATTCTGATATTAGCAATGACATTTTGCTCAGACAAGAAGATAATGGTTGTCACCAAGTTAAGAGGTGGCCACCCACTCAATAATTAGTCATCTAATCAATAGTTTTAAATTTTAGCCTATAAAAGGAGGCATTTGCCATACATTTAGACATCTTAGTTTTCAGATCAAGATCATATTCTTGCTTTCTTTCTTTGTATTTTTGTAATGTTTAAGTCTTGCTTTCATTAATCTCTTGTTTATGCTTTTCATCATAACTATGTTCTTATCTAGTTTATTTATGTTTCTCTTATTCACAATGTTTAGCTAAATTTGTTATGTTAAGGTGAGAAGGTTTCACTAATGGTGTTAAAATATGTATAATATAAACTCAACATGGACTTCAATGTTATATCCAAGAAAGTTTGTTATTAACATGTCTTATCTTTTTACTTATTAATTCTTAATACCTTGCTTGTTAAATGATTAATCTATATTTGTTTTGTACAACCCTTGGCACTTTCATAGCTACTGTATGGTATAACCGACACTTGTTCTATGAAAGGAATTTGATTTGTTATTAACACAAGTTAGCATCATGAATTCCTGACAATATTTAAAAGTATGGTGTTACTAAAATAAGATAATTAATATAATCATGTTAAAAATTTATAATGAACTATTAAGGATAAATCATCCGATTGGAACCTTCTTCATGTGTGGTTTCAAGTTGATTAATAAAAAGAGTTTATACTATTATTATTTTTAATACTATTAGTGGATCCTTTAACCTTGACAATTGCTTTTATCTTTGATTAATGCTCACATCAATATCATATCTTAAAATTTCTCTTCAACTCCTTTTTATTTGTTGTTTATAATTTTATATAGTTCACCTCTCTGTGGTTCGACCCCGGTTTTGCTGGGTTATTTATTATTTCGACACTCCTGCACTTGGGATAAGACATTAATCTTTTGATCGTGTTAGAGGTTCGTGCATTCTCTGGTTCTTGAACGAACTAAATCTTACTTCTTGAAAAATAATTGGCTTTATGGCATCATTCGAATTTATTCCAATAGTGCTAGTGTCTTAGGACATGTTTCCATTATAGCACACTCCTATCAGACCTCTTCCAGCTTTCCATGATCAAATATCAATCTTGATTGTGGGTTATGTGATCATGTGATCATGGTATCATAGCTAGGCTCTAAGAACAAGTCATATCTTTCTGAAATTTTTGTTTTCCTAGTGTTTGTTAAGTTTTCAATGTTTTCGTTAATGTTCTTCTTCATTGTAGCTGCAACATCCTATTATGAAAAAATTAATATTTCTTTTTATTATTGTCCCTAAACATATCAGTAGAATAAAAGTAAAAAAAAAAAGAAGAATTATTCAAAGCTTATTGTAATTTTATCGTAAAAACATAGCTTATAGAGAACCTAAAGCAAGCCACCTTAGAATTAATTGAAATTTTATACAATACTTAATGGGGGTGAAGTCACACTACATA
>Ga0325405_1005883_pt1 | contig 12421 bp, 8 predicted proteins | sample PopdelMetagenome_21_FD_205663 | JGI IMG/M metagenome (GOLD analysis project Ga0325405, IMG submission 205663) | Populus deltoides microbial communities from Bellville, Georgia, United States - Xylem-Control-R2 | ecosystem: Host-associated > Plants > Phyllosphere > Stem > Wood/Secondary xylem...
CCCAATACCAGCCTTGTTAGGCTTGTTTTCCTAATGCTACAAGGATAAAAAGTCAGCAATTTATTCTCCTAATTAAGTAAGGAAGTTGGCCATATCTTATTCCTAAAGAGAGGAGGACTATTTAATGTTTTTCCTAACTTAGGAAGGAAAGTAATTAAATCAGCAACAAAGGAGGAAATTTGTTTTCTTATTTGTCCAAGTTAAGCAAGGAAATCCAAGTTAATCAAAGACATCAAGGGGGCAGCAACACAAATTTTCCAAATCAAATTTCTCCTAGTTTATTTGGGACTTTTTAAGGGTGACAAATCTGATTCTAGCATATTTAGCATGATAATTTTCAGAATTTTATTATTTTTATTATTTTTTCTTAGTTTTTGGGTTATTATTACTTATTTGGGTCAATTGTAAGTAGGCTTCACATAAGTTCACCTAAGGGGGGTCCATTAGGGTTTTTTTAAGTCTAGAATCAGTATAAATAAAGGCATAACCAAACATGTAAGGGTACGCAATTTTCAGATCAATGAACTTCTTGTTGCACTTATTGTGTGTTGATGGGATAATCTCCCTTCCTTGGTTCTCTAAAGAACTGAAAATGACTTATCGAAGAACAACTGTCTTTGTGGCGTCATCCTTATACTTCTCGTTCGCGAATCAATATTCGTTGGGTAGGGGTCTCCGTTTCTAATAGTGCTGGTGCCTAGGTACAAGTTATCTTTGTGTCACACTCTTATCAAACCTGATTTACTTGGCTTTCCAGGAATTGGTGTCTTTGCGTGTGGGTTGCGTGACCACGTGATCACGAGGTTCGCATCACAAAAAATTGATATTCTATCAATTTATAGGTTTTTTAGATTTTTCTATAAATAGTAAGTTATATCTCTAATTATTGGAGGTTGTTTATTAAACAGAAAAACTATGTAAGTCACAGAATAGAGAGCTAACACTTTAGGCATGATAATCCCTCTATTATAAATAAGGATTTAAGAGATTTCTCACTGGTGGTTCATGTGGATTACTGTTAAAGGCTAAAAAATTAGACAGCTTGTGGTTTGCGACAATCCAATCTTTAAAAAATTATTCAAAGTTGAAGAATATAAAATCTTTAAGTAATAAATCCCTAGACAACTTTAGATCTGTCTATTGAGATCTTGGGGACTCCTAAAGAATTTTGTTTTATTGTTTCCGCTGCGTGTATGATATTTGGGAACCCAACACAAACTTGTAACTTGTCATTCTTACCTAGGCTAATTAGACAAGGCTTGAAATGCAAGTTTTTAGCCATTTGGGCATGGGCTAAATGGTCGGAATGCTAGTTGTTTGGGCTAGTCCCAACCAAACAATGAGAGGGCAACTTGTTGTCTTCAGGTGATACACATAGCCCACTCTAGCCTCTAATAGTGACTTTTTCAAGGTGTTCATAAATTCATCTCATTAAGATCTTTTTTATGGTACTATAGATGTCATCATTAGAGTTCAAGTGTGATACCGACTTCCCTTTCTTTCTTTCTTTTCTTTTGTATTTTAACTCTTCTCTTTTTGTCTTTTTTATGTCATCTCATTCTCTTCATAGCCATTGAATCTTTTTGGCTTTTATTACTGATAATAAGATTAGGATAAATCCTAGATTTGACTTTTGTTCTTTCAAATGCTTGGTAAGGGAATTTGCATACAATGTATGGGGCATGCAGAAGAGAAAAAAAATGTTAATATGGTTAGGTCTTTCAAGTGTTTAGACTTGATCAATATAGTTGGGTTTTCCATCTACTTGAATATAGTTTGGGCTAAGCTTTTTTTAATATTTTATTTTTATTGTACCATCATTTGAAAAATATTTCTTTAAAATAGAAACACAAAGTAAAATTTTATATAATGTTTAAATTGTGAGTTTTTTAAAAATTTTTGAGTTATTTTAAAAGTTTTTCTTATCTTTTTTTTTTAAATCAACCACATAAATTCTAAAATACTACCTTTTCATTTAAAATATGTGTTTTTTAAAATACTCTTTTTAAAGTTTTCTCATGAAATTTCCTACTTTCATTATTAATAAAAACCTATGAGAGTCAATTTTTCATTGTATGTTATAAGACATAGATTGATGTGGATTGAAACAATGAAATGATTATTTTTTCATTCGAAGAAAAATCATTAAACATCTTATTGGGGTAATATGGCCACTTCCTCATGCCTCGATGATTTTCAGATTGATAGAGGGCAATATGGTCTTTTCATATTCTATTCGCATAGTAAAATGACTAAATTATCCTTAAAAATAAAAAATTATTTAACTTGCATCCACGGTTTTTTTTATACTTTTCTACAAGTTTTTTAGTTATTATAAAGTTGATTGAGGGATAATTTGGTATTTCAATAAATATAAAATACAATGTGGTTGATGCATGTGTAGCTTGTGGGTGTCGCGCGAAGTCATTTGATGACCAAACATCACCTTTCATAACGATGTTGGAAATGTCCTGAAATCCTCTTCCAATGGTCAGGAAGATGTGCAAAGTAGCGTAGTGGTTGGGTTCCGGTGAACTTTTTTTCTCCTACTCCCTCATTTCTATCTCCTCATATCAGGTTTTGTGCCCTCCCTTTAAAAAATTAAATGTGTCATGTTAGTTTGTATTTGTATCAGTTTTGATCATCATTCTTTTTATTGTTATATATTTTTCTTTTAATGCTTTTTGAAGTTTTTTTTTTCAATTTTGTCCCTTAACATTTTGATTTCATTTAATTTTTTAATCCAATTTAGTTCCTCATTGTTTTATTTAATTTATTTTTATACCAGATTTGGTATTTATTTTGTTTTATTGCTATTTGATTTTTAATTTTGGTCGATTGGGAGATTTGCTTAATGATTTTTTCGTGTTTACCTTAAATGAAGTAACCTAGTCTAATGATCCAATTTCAAAGATTAGTTCAATTTGACTTTGATATTTTGTTATGTGTTTTTTTTTAATAATTTTTTTTTCAATTTCATCATTCAACATTAGGTTATTAGGCCTTTAGCTTCATGATTGTTTTCTCTTTTTTTTTCTATAAGATTATCCTAATCTCATATCATGGCTTATGAGTTAGTTAAATTAAGTCAGATTGATATATATTATTGTTTTTGCAATTTCATCTATCATCATTTAGTTTGCTTGAGAGTTGACATCAATGATTTTATTCAATTTTTTTTATACAAGATTATTCTAACCTCACAAACGAGCCGTAAATTTGGCATGCTGACTCGACTAAGGTTTTCTACTCCTTTTCAAAAAAACATTTTTCAATTTGTCCTTCAACGTTTGATTTATTGATAATTAAGCTTTGAGATTTATTTCTCTTTATAAGTTATTCCATTCTCATTTAATTTTTTTTATTTGTTATCAAATAAGATGATTGAGATCTTTTAAGAATATTTAGATGATATCTTTTAATAATATTGGCAAGAATTTAATTTTTTTTTATTAATCATTGTTATTTCTTTTGTTTTTTTATCGTTGATTTTTTTTATAATCATATTATTAAATTAATCAAGTTTATTAAACTCATTTGAATCAATAACTCAGGTTTTAATTTTTTTTATTTCTTTAAAAACACATTTAACACTTATTTAGTTTAACATGTTTTGCGCAATGTAATGCATACCACTTATTTAGTTTCTCGAATGGTAGCTACACATCCATTTATATTATAGTGTGCTACAGCAAAGCGCTGGAGTAAGTAATTTTTTCTGGTGGCCTTTGGATGAACACTCTTTGTTCTTTTTTCGTTTTTCTTTTTCTTTTTCTTAACACTCTTTTAAGGTTCTTTGTGAAATTGAGATAATTTTTTTTTCATGAAATCTTTAAGGTCAACACTATTTTTTAATTTTTAAGAAATATAAATTAGTTTCATTATAATAAGATATACCATTCAATTAATGATCTCAATCCATTAAATATAACTTTTTATAACTTTTACACATAAAAATATATTTTTAATAAAAATACATGTTGTTTTGAAATTCGCTCTTTTAATATTTCCTAAAAAAATATGTGTTTAGTTTTTAATAAATATAAATTAGCTTTGTTTTTTTTTAATAATACACATCATTTTATTAATGGTCTCAATTTTTGAATAAAATATTCTATAACATTTTCAAATAAAAATAACTATTCAACCAAAATATGTGCTTTTTAAAACAACCTTTATACCATCATTTTTTTATGGTCTCAACTCACTAAATATGTTTTTTTTATATAACTTCTTCACAAACCTATATAATATGTTTTTCAATATTTTTGTGATGTAAGATCACATTATAGATTAACTTAAATAATTTCTTGGAGGGTTATATGAAAAAAAAAAACTGCTTTTAATAATAATTAACCAATCTCTTAACTCGAGTTGTCAATGATTTTTCGATTGTTACAAAATTGAACTATTGAATTTGAGAATATTATTACTATTTTCGGTCTATGTCACATTACTTGTATTAATATATACAGTTAAACTTTTATAAATTAATATTTTTTGGACCATGAAAATTTATTAATTAATTGAGATATTATTTAATCAATAAATTAATAATTTATTAATTTATATGTTAATTAATAAAAAAAATAATTTATCAAGATATTTTGTTTTTCTAAAATATTAAAGTTAGTGCATGTATCATGTATTGTGATTATACAAATACTATATATTTACTAAAATTATGAGCTATTATTATTTTATATATTTGTTTAACCAAAACAAGTTCATGAATGTAATTAGTTTTATTAAATAGATTTTTTATTTTTGTAACAAACTAAAATTATACATTTGTTGCATACTTAATTAATATATTTTATGAACATTAAGTCAAACAAAAATATTAATAAAAGAACATATAGTATCATAAATAATAAAACTCGATACAATGGCTTCTAATCTCGAGCGATGGATAAATTGTTAAGGAACTTTATAGAAAATGACATGGAAGATGAAGTTGAAGATGATAGTTATATACTACAACTTGTATTATGCAAAAAGGCACTCAAAGCATTCATCACATTACATGATTTTCTCTTAAAACATGAGAAACTACATCACAATTTTTTAATACACTAAGAAACGTCAGAGATAAGATTTAAAAAGAAAAATATTTCATGAGAAAACACCTAAGATTAAAACCATATTTTATAAAAGGTCTTTTAATTGAGTCATGTATATATGTAATTTTGATGTATAAAGAGATTATTAATTTATTTATCAAGTCGGATCTATGTGTTTTGTTTAAAATATATTATCTTATAAATTTAATGAATTATTGATTTACCACAATGGTTTCAAGTTGAGACTGACCAAAAATATCATTTAATCAAGGTATTAGTTTACTGAGGTTATATTGTAACTAGATAACTGCTCCTGTTATGCCCCGGTTGGACCAAAAAGTTTTAAACATAAAAATAAAATGTCTATGTAACAAGGAACTCCTTGGCATTATTATTAAACATGGTCATGCGAGTCAACTTTGAAACCTCCTGACTAGATTTCTTGCCTAAACCAAGTTTAAAATTAAATCATGTGAGAGTTGCATGATGTGACTTAGCTAACTTGGTGAATCCAAAAACAATCTGGACAACAAGTAAAAACATGGTTTGACTTAAAAAAATCTTAAGATGAAATATTTTTTAAAAAATATTGAAGCGGTGACATATTTGATTAACTTGAGTCTCGTGACTTAATCTGTCAAACCCGCAACCTGAGTTATGGTCACTAGGTTTAACAACTTTGTTTTTAAAAGACTATTTTTTACTTAATTATATGGTAACAAAAATAGATGATTGCAAATCAAGCACCAACCCAATGTCGGGATGTTTGCTTGAGACAATGATAATATCATATAAAGCAAATCAAAATAAATTATGAAACTCAATTCCTAATCAACCCAAGTTGACCCGCTAGACATGTCATTTGGTTCATGGACTCTATTGGGTTTATAACTTTTTTTCTTAAACTATTTTATATTTAATTATACAATAACAAAAATAAACACTCGTAAAATTAAGCACAACCAAATGGCAAAACAATTGTTTAAGACTATGATAACCTCATATAAAGAAAACTAAAATAAATTATGAAGACCAATTCAAAGTCAATCAAATGTCAAACTATGAAATAAAAAAAAATCCAATAAAAAAATTCAACAAAAATCTAATGTTAAAAGATAAAATTAGAAAAAATAAATCAAGAAAAAAAATAAAAAAGGTAGATATATGGCTTTGGATGACCTAATACGCCTTGCATAATTAGGACATTTAAAAAACACCAGACACGTCTGGACTTTATCATTGTTGTTGTTATTGTTGCTGCTTCAGAAATAGATGACACATTACCTCCTCCTATTTTTTTAAATAGGTGATAGGTTGCTTGTTAGGCCGCTGCCTAGAATTCGACTCATATTAGTGCTAAGTTATGTTAAGTCAAAAAAAGGAGGCCTTTAGCTTATTTTAGTAAAGCATGGAATGTAAAACACTTGAGATTGTCCATATATGAAAAGGAAGTTCTTATGGTAGGAAGTGGTAGCACTATCTAGAGCATCATTAGTTTATTATAAAAACTGATCATAAGAGTTTGAGATTTTTACTAAAACAAAAGATCACACCTATTTAAAAGAATTGACTAACTAAATTGTAGGGATTGAAGTATATCATTCAATATAGGTCAAAAAAAAAATTGATAGCTAATGCTTTATCCAGGAATGTTACTACTAAGAAATAGATAGATCTTGAAGAGGATAGGCAAGACAAATTAGTTTCTATTACTGCTATAACCCCAACCTTGTATGAACAAGTCAATGAGACATATCAAGGTGATGGGGAATTTTAGCAGATTTGTGATAGAAAAGTTGATTACTATGAAAAATTGGTCAATATTCATATAATAAAAGGGTTTTGAGGTATAACAATAGAATTCTTATTGGTAACCAAAAAAATTTAAGAGATAAGCTAGTAAGTCTAGTATATGATTCTCGTATAGGAGGGCATGAATAATACATAATTCACGTCCAATGAGCAATTTATTGGATCCTATCTTTTGTGGTTGGATTGTGGTTAACTAATAACTTTGTTGTTTTTTAAGTAGTTTCTTTGTCTTCTTTTAAACCAAGAAACTGAAAAGTGAACAAAATAGACTTTTAAATCAAAATAAAAAATTCAAGAATTTGAGATTGACCTTACATTTTTTTTATTTTTGGTTTTATAAAGTGATTCTCTCTCTTTTAATTTTGTTATTTTACAGTAATTTCAAACTTTATCTTATGAAATTAGATCATAGAAATATTAAATTAAAAAAAGTATAAGGACAAATTTTTTTTATAAAAAAAATATGAAAATGAAAAGGGATAAGAGCTTCACTATTTATATTTGAATGAACAATAAAAAAACCATCACAAATCCCAATTCTTTTAGTATTTTATATAATTATAATTTCATATTTTTTAATTTGAAATATAATAATATCAAATTAAATATTATCAACATAAAAGTAATCAAATAATTAGTTTTAAAAATAAAGTTGATTGATTAATTATTTCTCAAAATTAGAAAGACTAATTTCTTAGTTTACTCTCTTTCCTTTTCTAGAATTAAGAATAATCCTTATTCTTTTTCATGAGATTTTTTAGATTAAAAAAAGAAAAGGTATAATTTTCAGAGTGCTCTATTGCAAGTTTTTTTTAAAAAGGGGGGTTAATTCGTATTATAACACGTGTCGTCAAACCGTAGCGGTACTCAATTTCCTCCTACTTCAAGCGATTAGAGTCCATGCAGCACCCTCCCACACCTGCATAAAACCTCTCACACAGCATACCGTTATAACAATAAAAATTCCCTCCCTTTTTCATCTCTATCTCTCTAGAAAACAAAACGCAATTATTCTCTCTCTAGAAAACCTCCTGTTCCTCTTCTTTTATCCGTGCATTGAAACGAAATGATGGCGGCGGTGGCGCCGTGGAAGCAACAAGTACTACAGAGGGGAGCGTCGCTTTACGTGGGTGACTTGGACCCGGAAGTAACGGAAACGGACTTGAGAGCTGCGTTTTACCATGTGGGTCCCATTTCCTCCCTCAGACTCTGCCGTTGTCGTCTGACCGGAAAGTCTCTCTGTTACGCCTATGTCAACTTATACTCTCATGCTCAAGGTAGTACTGATTTTTTCTTTTCTTGAAGAATAGAGAAATGGGGATTTAGTTTTTTCATTTCTTGGTTCTGTATTATTTATGGGCTTCTGTTTCGGTTAGTTCTTGACCTCGAGTCTCTGCTTTTTTATTTCAGCATCTAGAGCTTTGGGTCTTCTAAATCACACTAACTTGAAGGGAAAACCCATGAGGATAATGTGGTGTCAGAGGGACCCTTTTGCAAGAAAGACTGGTTTTGCCAATCTCTTTGTAAAGAATCTAGACTTTTCGATCAGCAGCTCTTGCTTGGAGAGCATCTTTAGCAAGTATGGGACAATACTTTCTTGCAAGGTGGCTGGAGAAAACGGAAGGAGTAAGGGTTTTGGGTTTGTTCAGTTTGAGTCTCAGGATTCTGCTCTGGCTGCTCAAACGGCTCTCCATGATACTATGCTGGGTGGGAAGAAATTGTGAGTCCGTCCTGTGTATTTACTACCCTCACTTTCTTGGTTTTTTTATGTTTCTTTAGATGAACAGTTTTCTGTGAATGACAAAATGTTGGTTGGAAAGAGAAACAAAGAAGAAATTGTTTGAAACTGATCATTGTTTTTTGTTCTTTCAAAGTCGTGCAATAGAGGAATTTATTATTTGGAAGTTGTCTCAAGAGAGGAATTTATTAAATTTTTTTAAATACGTCAAACTTTATATATATATATATATATATATATATATATATAAAGGTTCATCTTTCTTTAGATTTTGGATTGAAAGTTCGAAATCTATTCATAAAAATTTATTAAGATTTCTTAAATGCATCGAAAAAATTCAAATGTCTTGTTGATGTGTGCTAACAAAATTCAAATGTCTCTTTTATAATAAGGTTTAATAATTAATGCTAACTGTTTCTTGGATTTTCACTTCTAGATTTAGAATGTTATTTAAAAGTAAATTTGAGCTATTGGAAGATAGCTCAAATTTAAAAGTAAATCTAACATATTGGATAAAAATGATCAGAAAAATAAATCCACAAAACACACTCATAAAATTTGAGCTATTTAAAAGTAAAAACATGGAAGATATAGAAGTGTCAAAAGATTGTTTCAATAACCATAAACAAGAATCAAACTCGCAAAATAGCTCTTAAAAGATTGTCTAAATGAGAACAAATTGTAGATACCTGTTTTTGAGATAATTAAACGTTGATATGGTGATTTACTTGAGGCTATGAGAGATACGATTTTGTATGTTTCCTGCAATTTCAGCAATCAAACTAAGATGAAAGACATTTGTACAAATGTTAAATCAGCCGTGTGAATTAAATTACTTAATCAAGGCATTAAGAATTAAGAGGTTTGTCCGTCTAATGGAACTTGTGAACTGAATTGCTTAATCAGGACATTAAGAATAAAGAGATTTGTTTGTCCTGAGTAATGTAAATTGTGAACTTTCACTAGTATTGCACTTGTTTTGCTTGTTTATTCTCTCAACTTCCACACATGTTCTACTAACATGATTTCCATTGCCATTTCTTGATGTGTAGAGTTTCTTCTACCATCTGTATTAATTTGCTGATTTGCCATTTTATGTATCTCATGATTGAACAATTTATCTCAGGCATGTCTGCAAATTTGTCAAGAAGACTGAAAGGACAGCAGCAGCGCCATGCGAAGTGTTCACCAATCTTTATGTTAAAAATCTAGATGAAACAATAACAGAGGATGGCCTAAAGGATATGTTTTCTGTAGTTGGTGATGTTTCTAGTGTTGCCATCATGATGGATCACGAGGGGAAATCAAAACATTTTGGATTCGTCAACTTTAAGTCTCCAGATGATGCCAAAAAGGCTGTTGATGTCATGAATGGTTCTGTAGTAGGTAAATTTAAAGCTAGTTCCTCTTAATTTCCCTTGCTTATATATTTATCAAAGAAAAAAAAAATTCCTGGATTATATATATGCTTCAAGTAATGGGAGGATTTAACTTCTTTAACAAATGAACCATCAATTTCCAATTTAGGTTCGAAGACTTTGTTTGTGGGAAAGGCTCAAAGGAAATCCGAAAGAACAATAATATTGAAGCAAGAATACAAGGACTTGCACAACAGAAGTACTGAGAAGTTGAGGGCTTCAAATCTGTACGTAAAGAACCTGAATGTAGACATTGATGACAAGAAATTGAAAGAAGTTTTCAGTGCCTATGGGAAGATTCTTTCCGTGAAAGTGATATGCCATAATGATGGAACTAGCAAACAATTTGGTTTTGTATGTTTTGCAAGCCCTGAAGAAGCAAACAAGGCTTTGGTTGCACTAAATGGTCATCCTCTTTTTTTCCGTGTAATTTTTCTTTTCTATTTAAGCTTAATTAGTTTCATCATTTACTAATAAGCAATTTATAATTTTCCCAGGAGCCCTCCTTGAAGGAAAGATTCTTCTTGTGGCAAAAGCTCAGTGCAAAAAGGATCACCACCAGGAGTGGCACAACTTCTCTGGACAGAACCAACCTCAGTCTTTCTATCCTTCTAACTGCAATACTGTTTCCTCAGCAATCCACCCACTTCATTTCAATTTTGATCGCTCTCCACATCTCCCTTTCCTCCACCATCCAATGTTCTGTCAACATTTTGGTGCACATTTTGGTGTTCAGCATCCTTTTATGGCACAAAATTACCAGCAGAAGTTTTCCACATATGTACGACTCTACTTTCACTCTGCAATGAGCTTTTAGCTATTAGAAATCCTTCTGTTTAATTACTATCTTGTGTGCTTGTCAAATCACAGATGCCAGTGGCGGAAACGCATCTAGGGAGCACTTTGAACACCAGAGACAAGTCCTACCAACAGCATGTATGCTACTATCATTCAAAAACATTTGCAGCAATTATTTTCTGTTGCATGGCATGATCCGAAGTTGTAACAGATCTCTGAAACTATTTTCCTTCAATGTATCCTTTAGTAGATTTTGCAATACACTGAGCCATTTGCTTAATTTTCTCATTTCTTCCTTACTCTCTGTTTTACAGTCCTTGAAATTTGCAACCTCAAATTTTAGCAACCGAGACCTGAAATTTGGGTCTGCTGGAGGTCAAAAGCTTGGTTCCGAAAAGAAGTGTAGCAAGAGAGGAGCAGCTGTAGAAGATATTTCCACTGGATCACCGTCAACCAAATGTCCTCCTGCAGCTAAATCTACTGACAGTACCGTCATTAACATTGGGAGTCTTCTTCAACCCATTGTAAAGAAACTTCAGGTTTGTGGATTCTCAATTCCCCACCCTGAAAATATCGCAGTCTAAGAGGAAAATCCTATTTGCCTGATTCTCTCTTCCCCTCCCTTCTCCTGAATTTGCTGGTGCTGCTTGAGCTACTAGTCAGTAGCAGTACAGCTATCCACTTTGATGACTGCTTGTCTCACCAGTTCCTGTTAACATTTAGTTTTTCTACTAGTTGCACTGTTTTGTTATAGGAAGAAATGCTCTGCATTAGTTGTGCTGTAAATTTTTAGTAGGAAGGATTCACACAGTTCTCAGAATTCTCAGACATGAAATGGAACTTCAAGATTTTTCTTATCATACTGCCTTCTGCTTGGCGTTTCTTTTCAGCCCATCACCTTCTGTTTTTTAAGCAACTTGTGATATTACAAGGTAACAAAACATCGTGCAGATCCTTGAACATAATTTTCCTTTTACCCCAACTTCTTATTTATATCCTTGGCAAATTCTGTGATCCCATTGATTCGGAGGGACTTCAGCTAAATGAATTCATTCACACCTTGACGCCTTCAATATTATATCGTACTCAAATTTGGAGAATGAGCTCGACGAAAATACTTGGAATAGATAAAAGTTTGCGTCATACATCTTGTAATCCATAAATTACCTCAGTTACATGAAGATTAACAATGGTTTTTTTTATTTTTTTTATCACTTGTAATTAATACAATAATAATTCTCAAAAGAAAAAAAAAAGAAAAGAAGAAGAAGCTAAGACAACAACAACAAGGTCCGGCACACAGGGGACATATTGCAGACACAAGAATAGTGATCCATCGTCAACCAATGAGGGAGATGCCTTGAAGAATCAATGCATCAGCAAGAACCTGATTAGCAGCCTGAGATGGATGGACGCTGTCCCAAAACACATACTCAGTGGCATTTGGGCAAGTTCCTGGGGATTTTGGATTGCACAGCAATGATGTTGTCTCCACTGTTCCCGTCCCACAACATCCTCTCCTTGCTTCTTGGAAACCTACAAATTAAAAATTGCTACAATTCATTGCTTGAAAGAACCTTTAAGGTAGTAGT
>Ga0325405_1005887_pt1 | contig 12419 bp, 9 predicted proteins | sample PopdelMetagenome_21_FD_205663 | JGI IMG/M metagenome (GOLD analysis project Ga0325405, IMG submission 205663) | Populus deltoides microbial communities from Bellville, Georgia, United States - Xylem-Control-R2 | ecosystem: Host-associated > Plants > Phyllosphere > Stem > Wood/Secondary xylem...
TTGATTTAAATTAACAAGGAGATTATATCAGTAATTAATTTCAAAAAGGGATGGAGTGGGAATATAATAGCAACATCGTTTCTTAATTATTATGAAATAGAAAATATGATGTTCAAAGGAATCTAGAGATATTATGATACAAATGTTCAAAATCAAGATTCACAAAGGAAAACATTTAACTTTTACTATAATTATAGTATATTTTAACTTATAATAAAATTTCATATATTGATAGAATGTGTTGTAAATTTAGAATTAAAATCCATATGTATTGAAAAATTGTTAACGTAATATTTTTATTTTTCTTTTAAAAAATTGCTTTAAAAATAATTAAATAGCAAATAATATAGCTATGAGTCATATCAAAGAAATATAATTGATATGACATTTGAAAATTTGTATACATAGTAAATATTTAAATAGCTTGCACCTCAATTCTTTTTTAATATATGTCATTGTCGCGGGTGTCAAAATCGTCAAAGCTTTTACTTTCTTCTCTCATTGCTCCACACGTCAAAGTTTCTAAATACTCTACAATTTTTAATATATGTTATGCATGTGCTCATCTTCTTCGATGGAGACCGACCCTTTTTTCTTAATAGCTCAAAGAAATTTATTAAACATCTATGGCTCAAAAAGAGATTCAAGTAGAGAGAGAAGAAAGTTGGATATTGGACATGAATACCCATCAAAGCTTAAAAGAGAAATGGAAGCACACAAAAACTTCTAGCTTTCGAAAATACCAATTCGTAGAGTAGGAAACAAGATGAGTTTTTTTTTTTCAATGAAATACGAGAGTTATATTAAGAAGCTGTTATAGTCATTAAGAACATACCTAGTTTAATAGCTAATAATTAACATCTCTTAAACAAAATCAAACATTAAAAATTCTATAATAAAAAAAACTTTAATGTATGATCTGAACGCTTATATACTTTTAAATGAGTTCTCTAGGACGAATGCCTATGATCTAAAGCATTGGCATGAGAGGAAAATGAAGCCAAACTCTATTAAACAATTTTGTTAGTCTACAAATATTAGAACGACAAAAGAATGTTTGGATCGAATTGAGAATATAGAGGAAAACAATTCTTACTTAATAATTTATTGCTATATAGTTGTATAGAAATGACACCAAACTCTCTCATTCTATAATTTAATTCGAGCTTTATGTGCAATAATGACAAAGAAATATTCGACATAGTTTTCAAATTGCAAAGTTGAGTTGATTTCTTGTCATGTGATTATGTGTTTGTTATTCTGTCGTATATTCTTTCTGTTTCCTGGTCTTGTAGATTAATTTACGGGGTGACCATTAGGGTAAAATGTACATCAAATGTTTTGATTGACACCCTTTATATTTATCATTAAATTGGGTTTTCTTGTAAGGCTTACAAATTTCGGATCCAATACTCAAATCAAAATTTTTATAATTGATTTGAGTTGAGTGCATTTACTTTTATAATATAATGTGGTTTGAGTGGTTGAAAGGTTGTTTGGTGGTCAAAATTATGAATTTCTAGCATCAAATAGTTATAAAAAAAATAATCTCTATCTATATACTTTATTTTTATTATAGCTAGGCTCTGTTTGGTAATGTAATTCAACCTGTTTTTTAAAATGTTTTTTTAAACTACTTTTTACTTGAAATGCATTAATTAAATTAATATATTTATGTGTTTTTAGATGACTTTAATATACCAGTGTAAAAAATAATAAAATAGATATAAAAAATATTATCTTGATGTATTTTTAATTGAAAAACACTTTTATAAAATCACCCTGCATCACATTACGAAACATACGCTATGTATTAGAATTAAAAAAGTAAAAATATAGGGGGTTGATTTGCACATTTTGTGCGTAGCTATGAAGACTTTTTGACTTTTCTAGAAAACCCTCTGGATTTGGTATGACTTTCTTACTAAATCTAACATGCTAATTTTTGTCAAACATTTTCACTTAGACTTCCTTTCCAGCTAATTGTTTTCTGTGAAATCCTGCTAGCTCCAATTTGTGCTCTCATTGTCTCAATAGTACACTTATCTATGAAGGAATGCTTTTAGGAAACCAAATGATGATATAATGAAAATTAAAATTTGTGTGAGACACTTGACATGGGAACCATGCATGTGCATCTAGTTACACCAAAAATGACCAAAGGAATCAATCTCGTCTGCAATTATTACACCCACTTTGGATAATCTTGTCGACAAATTGCAAAATTGCATCGCAATCACCTTTTTCTTTGTAATGTTTAAGATGTGATTTTATACCTTCCGAGCCAATGCCATTTCCACAGAGTGAGAGTTAGGGGCATTCCAAGCCATATTTAACGGTCACATCCCTAATGGTTTTTGATTATGCTGTGGCTTTGGGGCCAAAAACTAGTGCATTTGCATGCAAAAACTCAAGCAACAGACACAAATACACCTTTCTCCCGTAATGCGTGACAAAGAAATCAATTCATGTCCCATCAACTCGATAGTAGCCCTTCCATGAGATATCCCGAACACCCAATCCCATTATAGATCTCATTATCGCACTCCAAAAAGCTTGAGCAAATATATTTTGTTGACATTTCAATGCCTTTCCTTTATATATAGCCCACATATATGTTGCTTGCTTTGCTTAAATGTCTTCCTCTTGATTGATCAAAAGCAAGGATAGAAAAAGAAGTTAAGAAATATCTGAAGAAAAAAACATGGAATTGTGACCCAAGAATCTTAGGGTGCATGTCCTTTCATTTCTTTTTAATCAACCAATCTATAATATATGTAAGTCAAAAAAAAAAAAAAAAACAAAGTTCCATGAAGAGATCTTGTGGATCTTAGGAGTAATCCTCTCTTTTTTTTATTTTTTATTTTTTATTTTTTATTTAGGAGTAATACATTACTCCATTGTGGGAGTCCATGAGTTTGACATCTCTTACTAGATATAGCACTCAATGCCTTTTGTTCCACTTAGTCAACATACCACAGTATATTTTATATCTTAAATATTATGGTATCCCTAGAAACCGGAAATTATAATGGAGAGAATCTACTTCAACCAGATTGTCCACATTATTTGGTCCCTTAGTGCCAAATATAATAGCTAGCTAGGCAGCCAAAAGGGGACAGAAACAACCTCTTTTGACCACACCCTGCCTGTAAATATTATACAAAAATATGCATAAGTCATGGATTGAACGTAAATTATGTTGCTCTAGCTAGCGAGCATGGTGGCTTCTTTCTTTGAGAGCACTATAAAACACACATCGTTTTGAGAGAAATGCAAGGTTACCATAAGTCAACCCAAGCAACATGCACTCCTTTTTTATCTACTAGGAGACAAAACTAGAACCATATTTTTCACATCGTGAGAGGTGATTAAACTTCTAGCGATGCATGAACACCACGAATAATCTGCAAGGTGAAAAGTATCAGGAAAGCAAAACGGCCAAATTAATCGCCTTAATTTACTCAAGTGAAATTGTTAGATAGATAATGATGTTTGGAATTACCTATAGTGGTCGCTATGTAATGATTTTGATTTTCTAGAGTGATTTATACTTTAATTCTCGTGTCCAATTATTATATCTTAACCAAAAATTAAAAAAAAAAAAACCTTAATTTTTTTACTCATACAGTACTGTTTTTATGTTAAAATATTTAAGTTATAAGCGAAAACTATTTCCATGTGTCTATCACTATCTTTTGATCACTAATTGATTCCATTAATAATCTTGATTTTTTTTTCCTTCCCTAAGTTCTCTAGTTCTATGGTATATATATTTTAAATAGTTTATAATTAAGTCGATTAAAAAAAAAAGATATTTTAGGATAGAATAACAGGGATTTTAATGCGGATCAATCCACGAGCACCATCAAGGATCCATTACATGTTCAAATGGGTCCAATCATAAGGTCAAAGATAAAAGCATTGAAGGAGGCAATGCATAGACTTGTTACAAAGGTTTCGACTATTGTTGATTTTAGAGATCCATTAAAGCATCAAGAGGAGATTTTAGTTCATCTAATCCAAGTGCAAGAAGGGTTCAATCGATGTTCAACATGGGCCTGATATGTCTGGTCCTATGACAATCTTGTTTGAGCAAGATTTTCTAATGTTATAAGAATTATAAGTAAGCAAATATTCTCCTAATAATTTAAGGAAGATTTCTGTCAAGTTTGATTTCTAAGCTATGGATGATTATTTAATGATTCTCTTAGTTTAAGAAGAAAACTAATAAGGCAGCAAAAAAGAAAGAAATTTGTATTTATTATTGTCTAAGTATTACAAGGAAACCTGGCTCTACAAGGAAAAGAAAGAGGTGAAAACTCTTCCTAGAGTTACATGAAGGTTTATTTTGGCTATAACAACTTTTAAAGCTGGAAAATCAAACTTATTTCTTTTAGTTCTCTTTGGTTATTTGCAGCAACATAGAGAAACTTTAATTCAATTTGAATTTTTAAATTTTTTAGGTTTGTTTAACATTGTTTTGGTTTATTTCAATTACGTTTTGGGTTTGATTGTAAGTGGACTTCATATTAGCACACATCTTGGGTAAATGGGTTCAAATCAACCCATTAGGGTGCTTTTGTTTGGAGTATAAAATCTCCTTATAAGACATTTTTTATTAAGTTTTATGATCAATATTGTTGTTGAACTATTGTTCTTGAGTGTTAGGAGGATTTCTCGTATTTTTTGCTTCTATAAAAAACTGAAACTGACTTATCAAATAATAACTAGCTTCGAGGCATTTTCCTTATACATCTTGTTCATAAATTTGTATTTGTAGAAAAGGGATTCTCATTTCAATAGTTTTGGTGTCTTGGAACATGTTTTCATTAAATCACATTCCTATTAGACTTATTTTGACTTTCCAGGATTCATTGTCAATTTTATTGTTGGTTGCGTGATATGTGATCATGAAGTTCTCATCAATTAGTATCCGAGTTAAGCTTTAAAATCAGGTCATATCTTTCTAAAAATTTCATTGTCTTTGTGTTCCATAAGTTTAGTTGTGTTTTTTAGTATTCTTTTTCTCTTTGTGTTTTTAGCATCTTAGTATCCAAAAAAAGTATTTTTTTTATTATCCCTAAACATATTAGTAATATAAAAAATAAAACAACATGAAGAATAAATATTATTCAAGCTAGTTCAATTCTACCATGAAAACACAAACAATAGAGAAACCAAATCAAACCATCATGAAATCACTTTAAAATTTATGTATTGGTTATCTGGGGTGGAATAACACTATATATTAAATATGGGATCTTTTTTAAATTGTTTGATTAAGTTTTTTATTATGAGTTAAATTCTACCGCAAACTAATCATACGTGAGTTTTTTTATTCTGAGGCATAACAAAACAATCTATAAACTGAGATTTATTGTTCATTAGGCATAAGGGTACTACATATCAACTTTGAGGTTGTTCCAATGTCATTTGGTATGGATTTCAGTTTTGGTGCTTAAAATTGCGTAATGGGTCAAATTTGCATCAAGCTATTAAACATGTTTATTAATGTTTGTTTTGAACTATTCATTTTATTTCTATTACATTTTGTTTATTTAGGAGTCAAATAAGTGTTTTCATTACTTTTTGCTTCTGTTTTATTTCGAGTTTTCGTATCGTCCATATTTTGTACAAATTTGCTTTGCTACTTGTGAAATCGTAATCATGGTTTTATTTTGCTTGTTTTTAGTATCTTATTGATTCTTGAGAAACTTTATATATACTTAAATTGCATTATGATAGCCATTGACTTTGGTTCATTGATTTTCAATTCTGAAAGAACCGCAAGAAGATGAGCTAAGAGGTAAAAGACATAATGAGAATAATTGAGTGAAAAACCTTAGATTGTGGGGAACATGAGAGTTCTAAAATATATTTTCTTACTACTAATCAATTTTGTAAGATGTCTAAAAATAGTAACTCTGCGATATTGAAAGTGAATAACACCTTTTAGATGCAAGTTTTCGCCCAACAACTTGAGCTTCTAACTAGGGTAAAGAAGGATCTGTAAGATGAGTGGATTCAATAAGATAACAAAATAGTAGGATGAATGGATTGAAAATGGGAGCTGATCGGAGAGAAAACATTATCTAAAGGGCTGTATGGAATGTTAAAACTTACTTTATTGATTTTGTGGATGAAAATACAGATGTAAATGATGATGATGATGATGATGATGACGACGACGACGACGATGGCTTTGTATCCATGGGAAATAGAGATTGAGTTAAGAAAAATCAAAACTAAAAGAATGTTAGTTTTGACCAAGGTAGGACATTCAGCCAGAAGGAGAATCCCAATGATTTTAGGCTTCGTAAAGATTTAGGTAGAGAATTGGGGTCAATTAAGATGAAAATACCATCTTCCCAAGGAAACAATGACCTAGAGACGTATCTAGAGTGGAAAAAAAGGTTGAATGGATATTTAACTGTCATTACTACACTAAACAAAAAACAAGGTAAAACTCATTGTTATTGATTATACATTAATATGGTGGGATTAACTTGTTTTGAGTAGAAAAAGGAATGGTGAAAGGACTATTGATTCATGGGATGACATGAAAGTTATAATGAGGAAACAATTTATTCATAACATCTATTATAGAGAAATATTTAAGAAATTATAGAGCTTACATCAAAGGTTAAAAAGTATGGGAAGATTATCATAAAGATATGGAAATTACAATGATCATAGCTAATATGGTTGAATATAGGGAACCTACTATAGCTAGGTTTTTTAATGGGTTGAATAGATAGATAAGTAATATTGTTGAGCTACAACACTATAAGAAGATAGAGGACATGATTTGTATGGTTATGAAAAGGCAACTCACAAGGAAGAGAAATGTATGGTCAGCTTACAATTTGGGTTCTTCATCATCACGGAAACCAAATTTCAAGAGAAAGGAGGATGTCCAAGTGAAACCCTTCACTAGTATCAAAGTCGAACCACCCAAAACGAAGGATGATGTCTCTACGGGTTCTAAAGGTAAACCTAATATTCAGCCTTAACATACTAATGATATTAATTGTTTTAGATTTTAGAGGCTTAGGCATTACACTTTAGAATGTTTAAATAAGAGAATAATGATTATTAGAGATAATGAAGTCATAGAGTTTGATAGTGACAAATCTAATTGTGAAAACATGTCATCACTGAAGGATTTTACTAATGATGAGATTCCTACCTAGTTAAGGGTAAGACCTTGGTTATAAAGGGTACACTTCAGTTTCAAGTCAAGGAAAATGATATTGATCATGAAAGAAAAAATGTTTTCCATACTTATTGCCATATATAAAACAAGATGTGTAGTTTGCCTATAAATAATGGTTGTGCTAATATAACTAATACTACCCTTGTTAGTAAATTGAACTTAAGTACTACTAATCATCATAGACCTTATACACTACAATAGTTAAATGATTATGGTGAGATGAAAATGACTAGGCAGGTCTTGGTTCTATTTTTCTTTGGGAAGTATATTGATGAGATTATATGTGAAGTGATTTCAATGCATGTAAGTCACATGTTTTTTGAGAGACCATGGTAGTTCGATAAGAAGGCAATATATGACAAGGTTAGAAATATGTATATTATTGTAAAAGATGGTAAAACCATCACTCTTGTACCGTTTACACCTAAACATATATATATATATATATATATATATATATATATATATATATGATTATCAAATAAAGTTAGAAAGGGAACATGATGATATGGGTAGAGAAAATCAAAGTGAAGAACAAGGTGAGTGAAGACCATTAGATTCGGCCACCACTCAAAACATTTATCCTACTACCCTAAACCATTTAACCACTTCTAAAACAACCATTTAACCACTTCTAAAACAAACCCAATTTTGGTGTGAATTATACAAAAAACTAAAGAAACAACCTAATTTTAATGATAGAGAAGGTGAGGTTAAATCTGCCTATTATTCAAACCAATCGATAATTCAAAGACATGGCTCACCTTCACAGAGCTTAGGAAGGAATTTCAAAGCCGTGGAACAATCCCAGATTTTTTTATCTAAAAAGGCTAAACAAATCTGGGAAAAGGTTTGACTTCCTATCTCTCTGCGACCCTGATGCAGATATCACAGAAAAGCTTAACAAGATATGGTTCTCTTCCTACAAGCTCTGTGTTAACATTGCGAAGTATTAAAGGCAAGTTGTAAAGCAAAAGCAATTACCTGTGCCAACTTTTTCACCTCAAATCAGAGTTCCAATAAAGCAAAGGGATGGGCATTCCTACATAGAGGTGTAAAGGAGAAACCGATCAGAAAATGTCATATACCAAACAAGTGAGGAAGATTGTGAATGGTTGAGTCATAGTCTGGTTGGGTTTTTTTTCAAGAGATACGGATTATGCTAAGATTAAAAACAAGATGCTGATGACTTTGCACAATATGGAAGGCTTTCGGTTCCTAGAGGTGTCTAAAGCAATCCTCACCTTCAATACACAATAAGATACATAGTTTGCAGCAAATGAAGAGAAGGATTTTTAGGGAAAATATTTTGAAGAGTTAAGGCCCTGGTGCATTACTGATAAGACCTCTAACATTTTCTCATGGATACTTTTTGGAATATGGAATATGGTCTCCCCATTGTAGCTTGGAATATGGAATGCATCAAACGTCTAATAGGGAAAGAATGTAAGATTCTTGGGTATGATTTAACTTCTGTCAATAAAGGAAATATATCGTGGTTAACAATCTTGGTAGGCAAGTCACCATCTGTTTCTCTTAATGGAACAATAAATCTCACGATTGATAAGGAAAAAGTGGAAATAATCATCTCGGAGATTAAATATGAGGCCTGCACAGATTTGACTTCGCTTATCTATTCCCTTGGGTATACTCTAGAGTCTGATTCAGAGTTGGACTGTACCTCATCACCAAGTGCTTTCGAGATAGTGGCTACAAAGGAGCAACAAGATATGGGAACTCCACTTTTACGGACCTAGATTATGTCACTGAAGTGATTATGAAGCAAAGTTTTAGCATATGTGAGACAAAGAAAGAAAGGGATGCATATGGCTATGAAGCTTAGGTTTACTTCCCGGAAATCCTAGACTATTACATGATTCAAGACTTGACTGCAAGTGGGAAATGGCAGATATCTACCCCTATGACTCTAGTCTTTAATATTCCACGTAATGATAAGGAAAACAGGCCAGATAACATGACTGTCATAGAAGAAGATCAACAGAGTTGGCCTAAAATGAATGTAGTCCGCAGCATGACTCTTAGGAATAGTAAACAGATTAGTGCCATTAAATGTCATGTGGGTCACAGGATGGCAGCCACTTCAACTGATTCAAATAGTAGTGCTAGAAATGAAGACTCAATTGATTCCTGCATCAAAGCTGTCAACCAAAGACTACAACTATCTCAGCCCCCAACAGACCTCTCTACAGCTTGTGATAAGATTGGGGCTAAGAAAGCAATTGGTCAGAAATTAGGTATTGACTTTTAAACAAATGGTGAGAGTATTGAAGTCACGATCTAAAAGGCCATCAATGTAGAACAGGACCATTGGGACAAGTATGTCCAGTAACTTTCTATGCATCTATGCATGGTTTTATGCTACTTTTTATGATTCTTAGCTGGAATGTATGTGGTTTGGGATCTAGTTTTAAAAGAAAAGCCATCAGCAAGTACATTAAGGATTTTAATGTTATTATATGTTTTATTATTGAATCAAAACTTTCATGCTCAGACTCTATAGTCTCTAGTCTATGGCATGGTCAGAAAATTAAATGGTCCTGCATAGAGGCTTAGGGTAGATCAGGTGGGTTGTTAGCCATGTGGGATGATGATCTCTTCATGGTGGATTCGGTTGAATTTGTTGGGAGCTGGATTAGCTTATTTGGCTCCTTTCTTGATGATGCTTTTGATTGTGTGATCATTGGGTATTATGGAGTTGGCTCTAGAACTGAAAGAGGAGCCTCCTAAATGGAGCTTACTGAACTTAGACATGCTTTTTCGGATTATCCATGGTTTTTAATAGGTGATTTTAATAAGACCTTATCTAAAGCAGATAGAAGCAGTGGTAAGTTAGATAGGAGAGAGGCTTCAGAATTCCAAGCTTTCATTGATGGTTGTGAATTGGTTGAATACCCGCTGGTAAATCATCGGTTCACCTGGTTTAAAGGTGGCTCTATAAGCAGGCTAGATAGAGCCTTTGCTCACACACAATGCCTATCTCATTTTAGTTCTTTGAAATTGATTAGATTGGATCATGGTCTCTCGGATCATTACCCCCTGTTTGTAGGGAAAGATCAAGTTAACTGGGAATGGAAGCCCTTCAAATGTCTAGACTGCTGGCTCATGGCCCCATCATTCCATAGCATCCTCAAGGTCTTCTAAAAGGTAATTGTGCATGATATCCCTGGTGACTTTCAGGTGATCAGAAGAATCAATGCTCTGAGACTGAAGTTAAGCCAGTGGAATAAAACTGAGTTTGGGAATTAGGACTGGGTTTTGCAGAATATCCAGTCTTCTATTCGGCTCCTCGAGGATTAGACTGAAAGTTGTAAGCTGTCTGACTCTGAAAGAAAAAGGCTATATGAGTTGAAAGGTAAGCAATGGAAACTCTGCAGATATGTAGAATCAATTTAGAGACAAAAGGCTAGACAGTCTTGGCTCAAGTTGGGGGATAGAAACACTCGTTTCTTCCACATCTCAATAAAAGTTACGGGATGCAAAAACTATATTCGTCAGATTATATACAATAGGAAGATTCTCTCCAGTCCAACTGAAATCAAAGAAGGAGCCAAAGCATATTTCTCAAACATCTACTCTAAATCCCTGACTCCAAGACCCACGATGGGAAATGCAGACTTTAAAAAGCTTAATGAGAACCAGGTTGCATGGCTTGAAAGAGATGTTACCATAGAAGAGGTTCACTTGGCCATCTTCAGCAATGAAGGCTCCAAAGCACCAGACCTGACGGTTTCAACTTCAATTTTTATAAGAAGTTCTGGGAGTTAATGAAACACGATTTATTCACAATGGCTCTTAAATTCTTCAGGAGAGGTCACCTTCCTAAAGGTATTAACACTAGTTATATTGCTTTAATTCCAAAAGTTGCTAACAGTTCCTCTTCTAATGATTATAGACCTATTAGTTTATTAAATGAGTTATATAAGATTATTGCTAAGATTCTAGCCACTAGGCTAAAAGAAGTTATGCAGAGTGTGGTTAGTCCCTCCCAATCAGTTTTCATTATTGGCAGAAACATCCTGGACTCAGTCCTTATTGCTAATGAAATGCTGGATATCATGAAATCTCAGAGCTGTCAAGGTTTTCTTCTTAAACTTGATTTAGAAAAGCTTTTGACACTGTATCCTAGTCTTATCTTAATGATGTTATGGGCTACATGAAATTTGGTGCTCGATGGAGGAAATGGATTATGGCATGTGTCTCGACTGCAAGACTATCAGTTTTAATCAATGGTTCCCCTACTTCTGAGTTCACAGCGTCTCGTCGTCTTCGGCAGGGGGATCCCCTCTCCCTTTTTCTCTTTTGTTTGGTTGTTGAAGGTATCTAAATTTTCATCAGCAGGAGCTTAAAAATGGGTGCATTGTATGGCATGGATTCTGCAAGAATAAAAGATATTCATCATTTATAATTTGCAGATGACATTCTTATCTTCCTACCAAATGATCTTTAATGCCTGCTAAATGCCAAGAGAATGTTACGATGGTTCAATTTATGCTCAGGGCTCAATGTCAACTTCCATAAAAGTAGTTTGGTGGGTGTGAATGTTAATGGGATATATGCTAAAGGGATTTCTGGTGTTCTCAGGTGCAGATGTGATTCTTTTCTAATCAAATACTTGGGGCTCCCTCTAGGTGCTAATCCTAATAGGATTTCCATATGGAAACCTGTTCCCTCACAGATTTGAGGGAGACTCAACTCTTGGAAAGGGTGACTATTATTGATGGCGGGGAGAGCAATTTTGATCAAAAGTGTAATCTTTGCCATTCCTCTCTATTGTATGTCCATTTTCTGCATTCCAAAGACAGTGGCCTGTAAGATCACAGGCATGCAGTCTTGGTTTTTATGGGGTTGGAGTATTGATAATAGGAAAATACACAGGCTAGCTTGGGATATAGTGGCAAAAGAAAAGGATAAGGGCGGTCTTGGTGTTGGGAATATATCGGCAAAAAACAAAGCCCTCCTCTTCAAGTGGATTTGGAAATTGGGAAGCAATGACAAAGCTAGTTGGGCAGATTTCATTAAGGAAAAATATAGTCCAAAGTTCATAAACGGGATGCCTCAATTCAGGAAAAAACTTTCATGGATCTGGCGAGGAATCAGCTCTACCATTACTAGTATGGATCTTGATAGCACTCTTATTCGTGTTGGCTGTAAACTTAAAATGGGTAATGGTAACCATGTT
>Ga0325405_1005892_pt1 | contig 12416 bp, 9 predicted proteins | sample PopdelMetagenome_21_FD_205663 | JGI IMG/M metagenome (GOLD analysis project Ga0325405, IMG submission 205663) | Populus deltoides microbial communities from Bellville, Georgia, United States - Xylem-Control-R2 | ecosystem: Host-associated > Plants > Phyllosphere > Stem > Wood/Secondary xylem...
CAATTTTGTTCCTGATTATATTTTACCTGATGTTGTTGCGCGCTTAAGAAACCAAAAAAACTGTAGTCCTTGTCAAATGTATTTCATACGTGATGGAATTGTAGATAGTTTAATGGAACAATAAAAAATATTTTATATAAAGTATTATTTATTTCATGATGTAATAACAATAGTTAAATCTACAATATTTAAATTAAAAACCATCAATGTATTTCATACGTGATGGAATTGTAGATAGTTTAATGGAACAATAAAAAATATTTTATATAAAGTATTATTTATTTCATAATGTAATAACAATAGTTAAATCTACAATATTTAAATTAAAAACAATCAATATTAATATATATATTTTAAATTATTTTATAACCTCAATTTCAAAAGCATTATTAACTAAATACATTAAATTACTTTTTATTGAACCTCAATTTCAACTACAGTTTTAACCAAGTATATATTTTTTCAAACCAACCTCAACTAAAAATATTTTTTATAAAATAATTTTTTTCAAACCACAACCACAACAACAATCGTAATATCAAATATGTTAATTAGTATGTTTACACTTTTTTATATATTTTTGTTATTTTTCAGCAATATCGGATATTATTTTTTACACAGAAAAATAGTTTATTCCATGATAAAGAATAAAAAAGGATGTTTTAGAGTATAGTGTAAGTTACTTTTTAAAATGTTTTTAATTTGAATATGCATTAATGTAATATATATTTTTTAAAAATTTATTTTTAATATTATCAAAATAATTTAAAAATATAAAAAAATAATTTAAAATTTTAAAAAATTCAAAAAGTTTTAAAAATACTATTACATCCGAATACCAAACACCGGCTAGAGAATAAGAATACGAATATTATAGATATGAATAATAATAATATTTCAAAAATTAAATTTCAAAAATTCTCACACAGGATACGGAGTCTCTCTTTCTAAAAAGCTTCCGCTCTAATTCCGGCCCCCCTCGTGGACCTCGCTCTTATGCCATCTCAATTCCACCACCGCCACTGGAGCCGATCACCGCCATGCCAACCGCCAACACTACCATCCCGATCCACGGGCCCGTGGACCTCCTCACTCGTCTGGACTCACCCGACCCGGAAACCAAGCTCAAGGCGCTTAGAGAAATAAAAAACCAGATAATTGGTAATCGCACCAAGAAGCTCTCTTTCCTCAAACTCGGCACCGTTCCAGCTGTCGCCTCTATCCTCTCCTCCTACGCCACCGAAGCTGATTCCCAATTAGCCGATGCTGACGTCAGCATCAGCAACGTTATTGTCCAGTCAGCTGCGGTTCTTGGAAGCTTCGCTTGCGGCTTCGATGCCGGCGTTCGATCCGTCCTCGACGCCGGCTCTTTTCCTCACCTAATTCGGCTCCTCTTCAATCCTGATGAGAAAGTAATTGTGTTTTTTTTTTCTTTTTTTTTGTTGCAAGCCTTAAGATTTATTGATTGGAGATCTTATTTTGTTAGAAATGAAATCAAACCAAACCTAAACTACTTATTTGGTGCTAAATATTGTTTTTTTTTGTGTATAAATTTCTTTATAATAATGCTACAATTTCATGGAATCACTGCATCGATAGAGTCTGTGCTTGGAATTTCTTTATAGTAATGGTTAATCTTAATTTTCATAAAGTTGTGCTTGATTTCAGAAAGATGAAAAGGAGTGGTTAGAATCAATGTAGTTTTTTTCTGCTTACTTAAGGAGGTCGTAATTTATATTTCCGAATAGAAATGTTTGTATCTACTTTTCTTTTTTGCAGTTAATTATGTGAACAATTTTTTTTCATTGTAATATACTTCATCCATCTGCGATTGTTTATGCATGGTTAATTTGATATTTTTCGGGAATCTTTTTTTTGGTTGTAAGGTAAATGGGGTTGTTTGATCTTCAGGTGGTGGATGCAAGTGCTCGTTCACTTAGAATGATTTATCAGTCGAAATTGGCTCCAAAGTATGAGTTTGTTCAAGAGAAAAACATGGAATTCCTCATTTCTTTAATTAATAGCGAGTGTGAAAATGTTACTGGACTTGGTGCAAGTATCATTACTCATTCTTGCGAGACAAGTGCAGAGCAGAGGGCATTATGTGATGCCGGGGTTCTAAAGAAGTTAATTAGCCTCCTTGAAGGTTCTCTAAGTCAGAAAAATGCTACTTTAGAGTCCCTGGCTGCAGTCTTTAAGAACAATCCTGAAGTCATCTCTAAATTCGTGGGACTTGAAAATGAAAGAGCTGTTGAAGGCTCTTTAAGTCAGAGAGACTCTAGTTTAGAGTCACTGGGCACAGTTCTCAAGAACAATCCTGAATCTGTCTCGAAGTTTGTGGGACCAGAAAGTGGAAGTGCTTTAAGCTCTATAATTGAATTAACAAAGGATAGATATGCCCGGACAAGGTTGCTTGCATGCATGTGCCTGATTGTTATAAGAAATGCTTCTCCTAACTATCTGCAAGATATAGGAATCAAAGCCAAATTAGTATGTCTCTTACTTGAGCTTCTTGATGATCCTGGCCAAGTAGGAGATGAAGCTCCCTTTGTTTTTTCTAGTCTAGTTGCAGGAAAGGAGGATTTACAGAAATTAGCTTTTGAGGACAACGCTATAAAAAAGTTTTGTAACCAATTGAAAAAAGGTCAATTACATCCCAAGCGCCTCCAAGGCATATTGCTTGCATTGGCTGATCTATGCTCAAAGTTGGAGAGCTGCAGACTGGCATTCCTGTCATTGAAGGTGTAGTATCTTGTAAAACCTTTTAATTTGTGCGCTTTATTCTTTATAGCTTGCCTGTAGTGGTGTATTTGTTTCATGCACGTGTCTTCAGAACAAAATAGTTTGTTTCTCAAAGTTTCAACTTCTTCAACTGTGTTTACTTGGATGTCACTATGTTCTTCTTGTCTTTCGTTTGCTTAAAGATGGTCCTAAAGTATGTCAATTGATGTAGAATTTGTAAAATTGGTGGAAAAGCAACAGGAATGACCTATACAAACTCGACAGAAAATTGTTTATTAATTTTGTTTAGTTACAACAGTTGATTTATTTATTACTAGTAAATGTATAGGCATCTTTGAATTGCTTATTTGTTTGAACGTTTGTCTCCTTAAACCTTTTCTCAAACCTAGTTAAACTTCATTGATGTTGAAAGTTAAGCAATCATATCACTGATTAATTTACATTATGCCATATTAATTCACTGTTTGGAGAAGATTTCTCTCATCTTTTTAAACGCTATCCTCTCACCTCCCAATGAATTATGGGATACTTGTACCTTCTTTTTCTGGCCTTGTGAAAGCTAGGATACATTCTTCAGTGTCCATGTTTGACGCAAAACTCTCAGTAATATGTACTTGCATTCCCTTTCATTTACAGGTCACATGAGCGATTTAATAGAAGTTAACACTGCCATCTAAAATTTCTATCACTTATCTCTGTACTTTGTGCTTTCCAGTACCAGTTCAATAGGATGCTCATCACCTCTGGCTTACATGATCAAATATCCTGTCTGTGTCATTGGGCGTAGCTGGTCTATTGGATTTATTTGTATCCCCCCTCATCTTATAAAGGCTTAAATGTATAATAATGACTTGACAGGCAGATTAGCAAAATCAGACATGAGGATTGCATTAAAAAAAAAGTTGCATGTGATTATTCTACCATTCCCAATTTGCAACTTCTGATATTCTCATAATTCCACAGGTTTTGAACCAAGTGATCGATGCTCTGACTCATGATTGTGCCGATGTGCGTGCATCTGCATGTATTTGCTTAAGAAGTGTCACTCGCTCAATCAAGGTATGCAATATGAATGCTAAATTCATTATTTGTAAAGCTGAATGTTTACTTTTTGCTGATAATATGTCATTCAGAACTTGTGCGCAGGTTACTTCATGAATGAAATGCTTGTTATTTCCCTCATCCGGCTTTTAGATGACCCTTCAGTGTCTGTCCAGGTATATGTCAAGCTTATGATCTAGAGTCCTTCCATTAAAGTTGTGAATCCATTTTGAGAGCCTGCTATACAAGCCTGTATTTTATCTTTCAACCAAAATATGAGCTATACATTTACTGAGATTACAAATAATAATCAGTTGAATGCCATCCTAAAAAATAAGTGGATAAGTACTATTCTTATTCACTGTATTTTGCTGATATAAGCTTATCAATGCTAATGAATTTGTCGCCGATAACATTGCATTAAAATCCCCTTAACACACTGTTTTTCAGGTCACTGCACTTGGCGCTATTAGTAACATAGTGGTTGATTTTACGACTCGTAAATCCACATTTATACAATGTGGAGGCATAAAACAGCTGGTTCAGCTAACAAAATCGATGGACTCAACTGTAAGGTTTAATGCATTATGGGCTTTGAAGAATATGATGTTTCTGGCAGATGATAGATGTCAAGAAGGGATTTTTTTAGAGCTCACTGGTTCCTTGTTAGCAAGCCTTATATGTGGTAATGATTATAGTTTCTGGTGTTTTAGTACATTCAAGCATGATCCAGTATGACATTTGAATTTGTACTGCAGACCCTGAGCCTTGTGTTCAAGAGCAAGCTTTGGCCCTTGTTCGGAATCTTGTTGATGGATGTATAAAGTCCATTGAGTATGTGTTTGCCGAAGATGGTATTCTATTAGATGCTGTTGGAAGGCAATTACACAACGTTTCAGACGAAGTTGGAATACAGGTTAGAAGTCTCTTATACTTTTCCCTGAGATGTTTTCGGAAACTGTTATTGTATCATTATACTTGTTCATTCCAAAGGTTTGTTCTTTTTAAAATGTCATCACTGCATCTGATTTATCAGAAAATAAAACTGTAACTTGATGTTAAATAGAGGTTCTCTCTCCATATCTTTAGCATTCATTATGGAAAGAAACTTCTCTTAGGACAATCACATTTTAAAACCGTTGATTTTCTTGCTCTGTTTGTTGAGGAAGCCTATTTATCATGGTTGTTTCATATTCTAAGGCACATCAAGAATTTTTCATTGAAGGTAGAGGCTGACAAGTTTGGAAATTGCAAGTTTCACATTGAAAATATAGACATGCATATTTAGAAATTAAACAATACAAGCTAGTGTATTGTTGAAGGATTATGAACATGCGGGGACAAGCAACTTGCATTCCACGTGGAATTTGTTATTTATAAGAAAGTCTTGACATCATTAATAAAAACATGGCCTCATGAATATATACCTTTCGTAATATTAGAAAGAAATGTCGCAGACACCATGGTAAATTAGTTATCAAACATTATAAGTAGGTTAATTATCGATCTTTATGATAGTTGGTAACTGTCTTTTATGGTCTGTGGGTATTAATGTGTGAACTCTGGGATGGGGGCAAATCTCATACAGATGAAGAACTTTTTGCATGTCCATGTGAAAATTGATTGTGGATATGCAAGTAAAGATGCCATTTATTAAGCTGAATAAAATGGGGGCAGGAGCATGATACCAAAATGAAAGCGAGCGAAAAAATGAGTTTCTAAAAGAAGTTTTGATATTAGCAAGAAACTTCTGACACTGCCTACCAACTCCGTGTTTGATGATTTAATTTGGTCTTTACCTTTTATCTGTCTACCTTTTCAAATGATGAAGAGCATTGGGAAAGGTGACTCTGGAAAATTGATGGTATATTATTTATATACCATTAATATATAATTAAAAATTTTATCATGCAGGGAATGTATCTTCTTGGCAATGTGGCAAGTGGAAATGAGTTTCATAAGGAAGCAGTTATGCAGCAACTTCTTGCACAAGCAGATAATGGAGCCCAATCTTTCGTGATCAAGTTCTTGCAGAGCAGTGATAGCCGGTTACGCACAGCTGCTGTCTGGGTTATAGTAAATCTCACTTTCCCTTCTTGTCCAGGTGCATTTGGTCGGCTTGTACAACTTAAGAATGCTGGCATAATATCTCAAATAAGGAACATGGTTAATGATTCCTGCCTTGATGTGAAGGTCTCGAAACTTGCACTTGGGTTTGGATTGTCCTTTTAATCATTTAAATTGTTTTGATAATATTCTGGTGCTATATTTTACAGCTTCGTGTAAGAACAGTGATCACTCAGTCTATGACTTTTGGCGATGGCCTCGCATGATCATCTGTACATCCCTTGAACCTAGCTCGAAGAGAAGAGATAAATGCAGAATGTCTTTTGGTCTTGACCTTGTTTTGTAAGATATGCCCATCATTTCTTTGGAAGGGTGAAACATTTTATGCTTCAGCAAAGGTTTGTCGTTTTGACACAAGTACACTGTTAAAAATTTGGTTTGGACTCTGATTTAAATTACAGTTAAAACTTCCAGCAAATTAGCTGGACTGGGATCAATTACTCGATTAATATATTATCATATTGGCTTGGATATGCATACTGTATTTTTCCTCCGTTCACATTTTCATTTTAAGTTATCTTGCTTCATGTTAGTTAATTTCTCTTGGTGTTTCCATTTGGAGATGGTCATTGCTGTTCATCTGAGCCATATTTCCCTCTTAAGTTCCGTGCTATCTTTTGTAGGTGTAATCACATTGCTTCCAGTTTTCCCAGTTAGAGCAGTGTGGTCATTGATTTGCTGGCGGTGCAGCAGATCTCCTTCCATGGTGCCTACATTATGTATTAATTTTTTGTATGTATTCAGTGATCCTTGCTGTAGCATTCGTATCAACGTCTTGATTAAACCACATGACATCTATAGTTCCACGGAGAAATTGTATCAGGTATCTGATTCTTAGAATTGTTACAATTACATGATACTTCTGCTGCAACATGTTTAGTTTCTAACCTTGCACGGAAAGGATAGTGTATAAGCTGGACGGATTCGTGGGAAATATGAACATTTTGGCTGCTGAATGATAAGAATGATGATGCTGTGTTAAGGCGCTAGTTTCCATTGAACGAAAGATATACCTACGCTGACAAACATCACAGCGGACAGAAAAGAAAAAAGAAAAATAAGCTTGCATCCCTTCTTCAGCCAATCTTCTCCGTGTTTGTATCATCTGATGGCCATTTCACAGTCTCCATGAGCCGTTCACGCATCAGCTCCAAGTTCTCATCAGAGATTTCTTTATATATCTCAGCGTGATCACATTTCTACATCATGATAACAAGGAAATACCTTTTGTCACGACATTTATGTGCTTGATTTACATTTTAGAGCAAAGGCAGCTGCTGTTACCTTGACCCATTTCCCGTACAAGTGAAGGCGTGTGACCATCACTCTTTCAGCAAGGTCCTGCTTCTCCTGTCAGTAAAAAAGTTGGATCCCTTCAAATGTTGTTGTGATTAGCATGCTATTTCTCTCTATCTATCCACACTAACATATCTTATTCGTTTAAATGACCGTGAGAAAGTTACACTTGTTTGCTGGGAAAAACCGAGAGAAAACACAAGTATTTTGAATCGAAATTTGGAAGGAAAAAAAAAACCTATCCAAGAAGTTTCGAAGTAATCAAGGAGCACATGAAGGCTTATGAAGACTACCTTCCCAAGAGAGCGAATGAAACTCTTGCTATCTCCAGGCTTTTTTTGTGCAACAAAACTGCCAGAATATGAAAATAAGCAAACTCAGAAGGAAATAGGAATGCAACAATCGCCTTTTGGAATACTTGATAGATAGTCCACCATGCACTTAGAGAAAATGTTCATGTTCACGCATTCATCTTGCTTTAAGTCTAATGTCAACAGACAACCTGCATCACTTGCATCTTAAAGGTTGTCTAACTCGCATCCGTTCCACTTAAAAATGAACAATTATGCGAGAAGTTGTTGGCTGGGGAATGGGATAGTCACAGAAGAAGAAAAGGAAAACAAAGAAGAAAAAAAACAAGAAAGTTACAAGGAGAAGCAATAGTTTTGGCCAAAGGAAGACTCCACTTACTTATAAAACCATGTATATTGTGTTGGATTCATCTCGTAGAGCTGGTTAAGTACAGTCCTTACTGCTTTGTATGTGAAATAGTTGATTAATTGCTGCAGGAAGGACCATCTTGATCAGCATAAAAAGAAAATTATAAAGCACCACCATAAATACAGATATGCTAAAAATCGTTAATTTTCTTGAAATTCATGGCCAGATAACTTTTACTATGAAGAAAACAAAAACAACAAATCACAGTATAGGTAGATGTTCTGTTCCAAAGAAACAACTTGGATTGATTAAAGGTATACGAGGTATCTAGGAACCACATTTGTATATACCTTCGTTATTTCTTGTATTGCCATCACCAATAGTTAAAATTTACATCAAGCAATGCGACAGTAACTGTACATAGACATCTCATACTTCCAGAAGCGAATCAAAGAAGGAATTCAGAGAAGTAATATACTTCATGGAAAATGCATCAGTGTACACCTATGGTTGACATGGGAGATTTAATGATTTGTAGAGTACAGAAGGACCACAAGATTGATCTGTTAATTTCAAAAACCACAATTTGGAAGCCAACATGATCTCTACAAGTTGTATCTTGCTGTTTCTCTATTTTCTGGTGATCTAGTTATCATCTTCCAACTTCCCACAAATTAAAATGAATTAGGAAAAAAAACAGTTCCTAGCCAAGAGTATAGCTTTATGATTCGTGTCATAGCAACTACTAGCAATAGGAAAACGTTTATGACGCGATGGTTAGCTGATAATTTATGTAACCATGGTCTCCAAATTTAACTTGATGAATTTTCTTTAACCAGTAGGCTTTAAGACAATGTAACAGAAGCATATTCGGAACATACACATGAATCCATGATTGTTGATATCTGGATCTCGTCATCCACGGGCCTTAATAGGGGGGAAATGCTAATATGGAGCTAATAATTGCATCAAAGAACAATAACAACTTACCATTTTAACATCCTCAAAACTATCCTCATATTGCCCTCCCAACTCGTTGAAAACCACTAGTCCCCGATCCTTTCTCTGTTTCCTTGAGCTCTTACTAACAATTCCTGAAATAGCTTTCGATGAGAGCCTCCAATCATGCCATGAGTCCACAAAAGAACTCCCCAACTCCAATGATCCTGGCCTTGTTAACTGCTTTCTCTTCATTGAACTCCTCTGCAAAACCAAGTCTCCACTACTCTTAAGACCAATATTAGTTGGAGGCAGCGCATCCAGGCAAAAACATGGACTGGTGTGTGGGTCCACCACGGATAAAGCTCCCACCATGTCTCTCCACCAAATCTCAGCTTAAAAGACCCTTCAGAAAGAATATATCAATACCCTAATCAAAACTGTGGATGAACTTGATTTTTTTTTTTTGTGTGTTTTTCAATAAAATAAAAGATACCCAATAACAGAAGTCAAGAAAGTGCAGATGGGTATCCAATAAAATGGGAGTTACACGATTGAAGTCAAGGATTCATGAGGTGAAAGAGAACTAGGAGGGTGCTTGAAGAAAGTGAAGTATATTGGAGCAAGGAAAGAGTGAGGAATGTAAAAGGTGGTTGCTTTAGACAAGTCTTAACCAGACAAAATCTTGAGGTCCAAAATTCTCCTAGCAAGGGACTCCACATCAAAATCAAAGCATCCTTCCTTGATTTCTAGAGTCTAACCAAAGTACCTGGACAGTTTTTTTCCTCTAGTTTGGGAGGAATCTTGTGATTCTTTCTTGGTGTACATGAACGTGTTGAATTCAACAAAAAAAAAAGGGCTTTGCATGGTTAAACATGTGGAAGCGAATCGCTGGAAATGGAGACCAGCGGGAGAAAAGGAGGAAAAGGACGCTCACAAATGAGATTCCATTTGGATTTTGTCACGTATATGGGCGCCACAAATGCTTCCTTTTTATTTTTATTTTAAATAAATGAGATTAGAATTAGAATTAGAATTTGTGTTGGCCAGCTTCCAATAACTTAATTAATCTCTCGGCATTTTAAAATTAATAATCAAATAAATTTTTAATAATTTTAAAATTTATAATATTTAAACTAGTAATCTCTATCAAATAAACTAGAACTTAATAAGTTAGGCTTATCCTCATATTTTCCCAAAATTTTTAATGAAAAACAATTTTTATTTGAATTTTTGATATACGTGTCTAAGAAAATATTTGGTGAGAACCATTAATTTTACATATACTTCTAGTCTTCTTCTTTTTTCATGTCAGATATTAAATTAGTACCAATCTTTCACCTAAACTAATTTTTTTTAATCAATTTTACCATTAAATAATTTGGTTTCTTAATTAAATCTTTTTGTAGAACACTTAAAATATTTATATATATATATATATATATATATTTTCCGAGATAAATCTCATGCAACTCTTTTTATCAGAATCAAAATAAATTAAATTGAAGACCAAAATATTAACAAAAATCATAATTTTGTAAAAAAGCAAAAGCGTGCAGTATCTGCAAACAAAACGACGTCGTTAACCGTGTGATATTGGCATCCACCGTCATGCCAGCGTCAGTTGCCCTAGAAGACCCAAAAAAAAAAAAACCCTATCGGGGGCAAGACAGTTTCAGACTTTCAGTTTCCAGCAAAGAGAAAAAAAAGGCAACCCAAACAAAGAAGCAACCTAACACCTGCAGGCGAGCAAAACACTTTTTCCAAAGAATCGAAAAGGAGATGTTCTATCGAGGGTACGTTCCTGATTCTCCCGGTTTAATTCCGTTTTTTCCTCTTTAATCCAAACTCTCTTATACACGATCTCCTTCTTTTTATCTGCTTCGCTAGTTGATTCTTGTATTTGGTTTTTGTTAATTCTTTTCTGTATTCCATTAATTCTTAAGTTGTCTGCTTAAATTGCTGTTAATTATTTGTTTATATCAAGAACCCATGTTGATGTTTCTTGTTTTGTTGCTTTGTTCATCTTATCTGGTTATACTTTGTTCTTGTTTGTTTAATTTGATCGTGAGCTCTTAGAAAAGCAACCATTTAGGGAGCAGTAACTGTAGCTATGCGCAATATTTGTGTTAAGGTTTTCATGTTAATCTCTAATTTTAGAAACTTTTTCAGAAACTATTGAGTCTGTATATATGATTGGATGGCTCATTGCTATTCCACTGATACGCTTCATTGGAATGAGGAAAGAATATGACTTAGCTCAACTTGACAGAACACCTGCAGGGCACCTACAGTCTGTTATGGTGCCACAAACCAGCCACGAGATTTTTACCTGCCTTGAGAAACTAAAAGAAGGCAGAGGGGGTGGGGGGATAACAAGAGGTTTATGCAAAAGAATCTCAACGTACACACGGGGGATGACCAAGCCCTCCTTGATTAAATGATGAATCAAATACGATACATGACAATCACATCTTTCTTCCCATTCGAGATACATTAATGTGTAGGTGTTATCCCTATAGCTTCCTTGGCGAAACAAGAAGAAGAAGAAGAAGATATTCCTCTGGCAGTAAAGTGAATGATATTCTATGTGTGCTTATAGATCAATTTTTTTTGCTGACTATATTGTATAAATTTTTATCATGCCATGTAGTTATCAATGGTAGTTTCTATGGAATTCTTGTGTTGATTCAAGGTTCTGGGGTGCTGATTCTATGTCCCGCCTTAGAATTTTTGTTTTTATTTTTTCTTAATTGATAAAAGAATACCAACCTTTAAAGAACAAAAGTATAAATTTGTGTTTATATTCGTGAATGCAGTTAATACTTAGTTTTGCATAATTCTGTGCATAAAGTATTGAGGAACATCTAATGTGATCTGCTGCTTTGATGATTTTTAAATTGAAGCAGATATCCTGATGGACGTGAAATGGGTGCAAAACGTCAGCGAATAGCTGACAAGGGTCCTTCATTCTATGCGAACTCCCCTGGTTCAAGTTTTATGTACAATGCACCTCCCAATGGATATGCGAGCCAGCCACCTCATTTCCCTGTTGTCCGCCTCCGTGGTCTTCCTTTTGATTGCACAGAAACTGATGTGGCTGAGTTCTTCCATGGTCTGGACATAGTTGATGTTCTTTTTGTTCACAAGGGTGGCAAGTTCAGTGGTGAAGCTTTTTGTGTTTTGGGGTATCCTCTTCAAGTTGATTTTGCACTTCAAAAGAACAGGCAGAACATGGGCAGGAGATATGTTGAGGTTTTCCGAAGTAAGAGGCAGGATTATTACAAGACAATAGCGACTGAAGTGTCAGAATCTCGTGGCTCACCACGACGAAATATCCCTAGGGCTAAATCGTATGACGAGGGAAAGGACTCGGCTGAACATACAGGAGTATTACGATTGAGGGGACTGCCATTTTCAGCTAGCAAGGACGACATAATGGAATTCTTCAAAGATTTTGTTTTATCAGAGGATTCGATCCATATTACAATGAATTCAGAGGGTAGGCCAACAGGGGAAGCCTTTGTGGAGTTTGCAAATGCTGAAGATTCTAAAGCAGCGATGGCCAAGGATAGGATGACTCTTGGGAGTCGTTATATAGAGCTGTTTCC
>Ga0325405_1005894_pt1 | contig 12411 bp, 5 predicted proteins | sample PopdelMetagenome_21_FD_205663 | JGI IMG/M metagenome (GOLD analysis project Ga0325405, IMG submission 205663) | Populus deltoides microbial communities from Bellville, Georgia, United States - Xylem-Control-R2 | ecosystem: Host-associated > Plants > Phyllosphere > Stem > Wood/Secondary xylem...
CTCAATCAATATATAAGCACAGATGGATATAAAAGGTGTGAAAGGGCAACCCACCGATGAAAAGAGCAGTTTTTCTAAGTTCTTGATGAGACTCTAAACCGAAGAGAGGGAGTTGTAAAGCTTGATAACAAATCAGAGTTATTTTAATAAATGAAATAAGGTAAAAATAAAACCAAGAAGGTATAAAAACATATAGAAAGTAAACAAAAAAATTAAATGAGTTGAAACCTGATGAGGTTTTAAAAATCCAACTAGTTTAGAAATAGGTTTCCGGATTGGATAATCGGTTAATTAATTGGTCCTAGTAATTTTATCCATTCTCCCTGGCTAAAGTAGTTGATAGCTTATAAATTTGGTGCTTGGTGTGCTAAGGTGACTTATGGTTAGTACCTGTAAAATGTCTTTTTTAGTGGAAATGGAGAACTCTCTGATGCTTAAATAAATATCTTTTTAGAGAGAGAAAATACAAGAATATTCTAGAGAGAGATGATTTGAAAATATATATGCATCATTCTCTATGTTTGATGGGAATATCTTAAATAAATATATTAATATTTGATGAGAATATAATGGTTCTTTGAAGAACTTTTATACACCTAAAAAAATATAATCTTACCCTGATGACATTTAATAAAAGATAAATATCCTTCACATCTATATTAATGTCTAACAGGAATATGGTGGGTCTTTAGAGGACTTTTATATATCTAAAAGATGTAGGGAAATTAGGGTCCAAGACGTTAGACACACTACCAAAAAATCGATAAATACAATGAAAATACCAAGAGAATATTTTCGTTGGTAAATTGCAGACGGATTTTACTGACAGAAATATTTTCTTGATATTTACCGAGGGAATGACAGTGAGAAAATAATAATTAAAACAAAGCAAAAAAAATGATGACGTGTCATTTTTACCAACAGAATTACCGACGAATTTATTTCGTCAGTAAAATCGTTGGTAAACTGTGAACACTATTCATCATGTTAATTACAAAGAGAATCACCGACGGAACATTCAGTCGGTATTTTACAGAGAGCTCTGGAACTATTCACTCCCCAATTGCACTATTAATTACTGTTCTTTACAGAAAAAATCACCGACGAATTGAAAAGTCGTCGGTGTTATTTGGTGGTTTTCTGAAAAATTTAAATTAAATTAAAAATTTAAATTAAATATTATAGACGGAATCACCGACGGATTGAAAAGTCGTCGGTGATATTTGGCAGTTTCTGAAATTTTTTGATTAAATTCAAAATTTAAATTAAATACTACAAATGAAATCACCGACAAAATGATTAAAAATATTAATATTTAATTATCCATCAGTAAAACCGTTGGTAAAATGCCCTAATAAAAAGCCTAGAATCCCTAATTTCACAACAGACCCGTCTCTTTTCTTCTTCTTCTTCTTCTCTTCCCTCCTCAACTCTTTCTCTTCTCCTCCATGCTCATGTATGTCTTCTTCTTCTTCTTCTTCTTCTTCTTCTTCTTCTCTTCTCTCAACAACTCCTTCTCTTGTTCTCCATGCTTAGGTATGTCTTCTTCTCCTTTCTTATTTTTTCTTCTTAGTTTTTTTTAATTAGTACACTTTACAAATTTGTTTATTTTTCTCTTCTTAGCTTCACTTGTAACTACATTAAGGTAAAAAACAATTCTTCTTTTTTCATGTTTTTTTCACTATATTTGTTTTTTATTTTATTTCTAATTGTTTTTGTTCTTAATAATTGTATGGATGTTGTTGTAGGATTTTTTTTTCATATGAGATCAATTTTTAGTTAATTTATTAATAGGATTTTTAAATTTTTTTAGTTGAATTTATTTTTTCGTGTTATTTATTTGTTGCAAATTTTTATGAGTTGATTTTATTCTTCTTTTTCCAAGCATTTTTAGTATTATAGAGTGTTGATTAATATTAATTTAATTATTTTATATTTTTGTAAAATATTTATTTTTTAAAATAGTTTTAAATAATTACCGATGGAATTACTCACGGTTTGGTTCCGAGGGAATTACCAACGGAATAAAATATTTTTTTTTGCTTGCCTTTTCCATCAGTAAATCCATCGGTAATAATATTTTTTTATTACCAATGGACTTACCGACGGATAAAAAATTACCGATGAAAGATTCACCGACGGAGACTTTTCGTCGGTGATTTCATCGGTAATTTTTTTACCAACAGAATGGTAGTGCAAATACTGACGGAAAATTCCGTCGGTAAATCTAAAGATTGTGGTAGTGATATAGCTAAGTCCATAGAGGATGAGTTCTTCCTCGAGGTTAGACTTAAATAAGGATTTTCATTTTCTTGGACGTGCTAAGGGAGGATGATTATTTTCTTAGTCGTGCCCAAATAAGGATGGTCGTTACCTTGGACTTGACTAATTGGCAAGTCCAAATGCCTTGGGTTTGACATGTTTGCTAGACTCGCGTTGTCTTGGACTTGGTTGACTGCTAGGTCCAAATGCCTTAGGTCTGACATGTTTGCCAGACCCATATTACCTCATTCCCTTAGAAGTGCAAATAAAGGATGGTCATTCCCTAGGGCATGCCCTAGGAATGATGATCATTCTCTTAGGTGTGCCCAAGAGAGGATGATCGTTATCTTTGACTTGACAAGGATTTTGGGTCTAACATGTTTGCTAGACATGCGTTACCTTGGACTTGGCTAATTGCCAAGTCCAAGAATTTTGGGTTTGACATATTTGCTAAACTCGTATTATCTAGGATTTAACTAGCTGCCAAGTTCAAGTGCCTCGGGTCTAGCATGTTTACCAGACCCACACCCACATTACCTTATTCCATTGGGCGTGTTAAGGGAAGATGGTCATTACCTTGAAAATTCTAAGGGAAGATGCACATTCCCAAGGTAGTGCCAGGGGTTTGGCATACTGTCAAGTCTAGCGTGCCTCAATAGTATCTGGGTGTGGCACTAGCCAGACCCAGCCGTGATTGGGATTGCGTGTGGCATGATGGGTTTGGCTGCCAAGCCCAATCACGGCTCTGGCTAGTGCCAAACCCGTTATTCTCGGGGCTTAGCACACTACCAATTCCAAGGTATATATAAAAATAATAAGAAATAAACATTAAGTAAATCTAACTAAAACTAATGTCCCAATCAGCCTAAGCAAAAATCTAACATGAAAAGCATAAAAAAAGAAGCTATTCTAATAGGAATAACAAACTAAACGTAACCAAAATTGAATGAGAGACTTATCTTGTAGAAATCAAACGAAAACTATAGAGGAGCCAGAGAGAAAAGGCAAAAATAAATAAATAGCTCATCCCTAGGGAAACAAACATCCGATCATGCATATCAACCACCACACCCCTAGTGAACAAGGAAAATCCTAGCACATTGCAAGTCGTGTGTGTATTTAATGCATAATGATGGAACACCTTACTCACTTATGAAGAAGAAGGCCTACCACACACCTAGAAGGCAATCATAATCAAGCCATACTATCCTAGCCCCATAAAAAATAAATAAAACAAAATAGATGCATCAATCTCAAAAAAATCACTCTTTGAAGCCTAATCCTTGGTTCACCTCAACCCAAACATGCATTATACCAAACTGATCATAACATACCTAAAAATAATACCTAGCCTAAAAATAATGCATGTTCGCACAAAAGAGAGAGGTAAGAATCATATGGAAACAATGATAAACACTATGTGAATTCATAGTGAATTCACTCATAATCCATTATGTTTAACTAAGGATTTTTAGTTTTTTATTAATAATAATTTTGTTTATATATTTTTAGTTTTTTCTTCACATTTTCTTTTGGTTTTGAGCAAGCAAAAAAATAAAATAAAATAAAATAAAATCGAGTATGATTTGAAAATTAAAAAACTAATAATAATAAGAAGAAAAAAAATACAAGAAAACATATATAGGTTATTTTTTCAATTTGATTCTATTTCCATAGAAGTCCAAGAATATTCACGTACTCAAACCAAACTCTAGGTGTTTGTTTTAAATCATATAAAGCCTTTCTGAGTTTGAAAACATGATCAGATGAAAGTTTTCAAAACCTTGAGATTGCTCAACATACACCCCTTCTTTGATGAAACCATTTAAAAATACACTCTTAACATCCATTTAAAATAGTGTAAAATTAGCATGGCATGCAAAAGCTAAAAACATTCTTATTGATTCTAATCTAGCCACCAATGCAAAGGTTTCTTCATAATCAATACCTTCTAATTGATTATAGTTTTTAGTAACTAGTCTAGCTTTGTTTTCTAATTATGGTCTCATGCTCATCAACTTTGTTCCTAAAAATCCATTTTGTTCCTATAATACATTGATTTTTAGGTTTAGGGACTAGTTCTCACACTTCATTCCTTTGAGATTGATTTAGCTTATCTTACATGGCTAAAATCCAGTTTGCATCATTTTCAGTTTTTGGAAAGGATTTGGGATCTATATGAGAAAAAAAAAGTACAATTCTCACTAATATTTCTAAGAGATGCTTTAGTCTTAGTACCTTTAAAGGGATTACTGATAACTAAATCAAGAGGATGAAAGCTTATATACCTTACATCCTATGGTGGCACAAACGAGTTACTTACAATCTTTTATTGATTGCTTGTGCTTTGTTAGTCTTTGTCCATTTCTTCATTGTTAGCCTTCATGAAGATCTTATCATTAAGACTTAAATATTAAAAATTTTCATTAATGTCATCTAAAATCTCAACAATTTTGTCTTTCTGAGTTTCCTCAAATGTGACATACATGGATTTCTTAAGATAGGGTGTTTTATTATTATATACTATATAAGCCTTGCTAGAGGAGGAATAACCAAGAAAAATATCAATACTGAATTTTGAATTAAACTTATCCAAATTATCTTTGGTGTTAAGAATAAAATATTTTTAACCAAAAACTTTGAAATATGATATGCCGGGTTTCCCACCTCTCTACAGCTCATGATGAGTCTCTTTCAACTCTGGTCCCAATGAAACACAATTTAAAGCATAACAAGATGTGTTTATAGCTTCCGTCAAAAAATGTTTAGGGGTATCAAATTCATTTAACACTGTTTTTGTCACTTCTTAAAGGGATCAATTTTTCCTTTCCACAACCCCATTTTGGGGAGTTCTAGGTGTTGAAAAGTTATGGTGGTATCCCTTTTTTTTTCCCATAAAATGTTTCAAATAAATCACTTATAAATTTACCACCATGATCACTCTTTAAGTTTATGATTGAAAGCCATTATCATTTTCAACTTTTTTTTGAAAACTTTACAAATTTATAAATAGTTTCATCTTTTGATTTTAGAAACAAAATCCATATATATCTTGTAAAGTCATCCACAATTACAAATACATATCTATTACCATTTATGTTTCTAACTCTAGTTGGTCCAAATAGATCTATGTGTAACAATTCTAAAGGTCTTTCGGTAGAAATGTGATTTTTGCTCTTAAAAAATGTTTTTACTTGTTTACCTATTGAACAAGCAGTACATAACTTTTTCTTTTTGAATGCAATATAAGGGAGACCTTTAACAAGTTCATTTTTTATAAGTTTAGAAAAAATATCCATGCTTATATGACCTAGTCTTCTATGCCAATGAAAACTATCATTAATGCTAGCAACAAGACAACTTTTTATCCTCATGCATGCATCAATCTTAATCTTATAGACATTTCTTTCTTTTTTATCACCAATAAATAGAACTTTATCATTTTCAAGGATTAAGCAATACGCTTGGTAAAATATAATTTTGTAGCATTTATCACACAATTAACTAATACTTAGTAAATTATATTTTAGACTATTTACAAGAAACACCTTTTCTATTAAGAGAGAGGACTTACTCCAATATTGTCTACTCCAATAATCTTTCTTTTTGAGTTGTCTTTAAAGGTGACTTTTCCACCATTGATCTTAGTAATGTTTGAGAACAATGAATCATCTTCGGTCATGTGTCTAGAGCAAATCCTATCCAAGAAACACTACCTATATTTCCTTGATTCCTACACATACAAAACCAAGATGAGGTTTTTGGTGCCCATACCTTCTTATGTCCTTTATGGTTAGTGGTGGTTCCTTTTGAAACCTAAGTCATATTACTAATTTTGTCTTTCTTCATAGGACATGCATAAATCAAGTGACCAATGCTTCTACAATAATTACATGTTTGGTTTGTTTCATATGATTGTTTGCCATTAATGAACTAATTTTTTAAATATTGTTTATTCTTCTCAGGTTGATAGCCTAAACCTTTTTTTGTTGAAAACACATATTTGACTAGCAAGTATGGTTTTTAAGATTTTAGAACCTTGAGTGAATTTAGCTATAGTAGTGTTCAACTTATTAACCTTTTCCTTTAAAGCCTTGTTTTTATTTTTAAGTTGGTTCATCTTATTGCAATCATCAACTACAATGCATGTTTTCTTTTACAAAGTATCTTTCTTAACAAGTAAACATGCATGGTTCTTTTTCAATATGCTATACTTGGAACCTAACTTCTTGTATTCATCATACAATGTCTTAAATGCATCATGCAATTCATTATAAAAGAGATCAGATTCATCATTTGAAGATATTACCTCATTTTCTCTTTCAATTGCCATAAAACATATGTTTACAACATGCTCTTTATCATCAATTGAGCTAAAGTTTGAGTTATTACTCCATATTGCTTTCATTACTTGTTTATGATGAGGGTTCTTCTTTTTATTTTGAAAGAAAGGGCAATCAACCTTTATGTGTCCCGTCTTATTGCACTTATAGCCTCTAAGTGCTTCCTTGTTAGATTCTTTCTTATTTTCATTATTCTTGAAGCTTGAGAACTTTTTGTTCCCTTCTTTTTTCTTAAGGAATTTCATAATTGTCTTGTGATAAGTGCAATGTCCTCATCCATTTCATCATCATCATGGTGTATGATTTTGAATGCCAAATTCTTCTTTGGCTTCTCTTCTAAAACTTACTTTTCTATGTTGATTTCATAAGTCATAAGTGGTTTGATGATTTCTTCCAATGAAAGTTTGGTGAGGTCCTTAGTTTCTTGAATTGTTGTCACCTTTGCTTCTCAAGTCTTTGGCAAAGACCTATGAATTTTTATCACGATACCAGTATTAGTAGAAGTCCTCCTAGAGCATCCAAATTATTAGTGATAATTGTCATTCTAGTAAACATACTAGTTATGAATTTATTTGGAAGCATTTTAAATAATTCATATTAATGCACTAAGATGTCAAATTTTTTATTCATTTACTTGATTTGTTCTTTCATGTGTTATCTCTAATGCATGCCATATATCTCTAGCATTCTTACATGATGTGGTCCTATTGAATTCACTTATACTCATTGCACAACACTTAGTATTCATAGTTTTAGCTTCCATAGATAATAACTTCTTATCACCATTGGTATACTCACTTCTAGGTTTAAGAATCATTATATTATTTTCAATTTTAGTAGGCTTGTGATGTCTATTTTCAATAGATAGCCATAAATCATAATCAATGAATTGAAGATATATAATCATCCTAACTTTCCAATAAGCATAATCATTACCATCAAAGAAAGATGGCCTAGAGGTTGATAATCTTTTCACCACTTGAATAAATATATATCCTCTTCAAGATTTTTCACCTTGGTGATGTATTTCACCAATGACTAAGAGTTTTTCACTTAAACTATTGAATGATTACAATTTGTTTGAAATATAATAATACTCTCTCAAAGAGTAATACAATTAAAGCTTATATCTCTATAGGTCACTTAATACACTTAGAATGTATGAAGATGTTTAAGTGTAATGAGTGTGAGAATTTATACTTGTGTTCAAGAATATGAAGGTTTTAATGCATAAATATGAGTATAATTTAGGATTGATGATTTAAGGTTATTTTTGCTCTTAAAATAGCTTGTGTGTGTGCAAGTGTTTCTAGCAAATACTAGCTATTTTATAGCCGTTATTGTTTCTCTGACAGATAAAATGATCGATTTGATCAAGTTAATCATTCGACTAGTTCTTGCAAATTCTCTAGTGTTCATCCTACATGAATAAAGAATCCATCGATTCTATCGGTATGACAAGTCAACTAGTGAAAGATAATACTTATAGCTAAAAAAAAGAAGTGAATAATTAAAATCCCATCACCACTGTCTTACTCGAAAGGGGGAAAAGCAAGACAGCTATATGCGTGCAATATTACCATTTGAGTGTCAAAATGGCTTAGGATGAAAGCAAAGGAATCACTATCAAAGAGCAACATGACTGGGCGGCAAAAACCCACGATGATCACACAAACAACCCAGCTCTAGCTAGGATAATCCACGTATATAAAAACAAATTATTCCACATATAAATGAAAGAAAAAACAATAATATATATAAATTATAAGAGAATAATGAATGTGGGATCCAACTTGAGGTGTCACGTCTAGATTTTGGGGCGCCTATCTTTCTCTCAATTCGATGTCGTATTGTTAATTTTATAAGATATATATATATATATATATATATATATATATATATATATATATATATATATATGTGAAGAAGCTGCCAATACATGCACCATCCATACAAAAAGGTGCTGATGTTGATGAGTTAAAAGAATACAAATTATTTTGAAAGAGAGAAACATAAATAAATAAAAAGGTCTTTCATGCCTCGCCACAAACCGAGGAAGGGCAGAAAGAAAAGAAAAAGGAAAAAGGAAAAAGGATGCTCCTTGCCTGTCTATAAAGCAATACCACTCAATACCTACCTCCTGTGCTTATCTCTCCATACATCCTTGTCTCGATTTTGTCTTTAAACTTGTGTTGATTCTTGCTCTTGCTGCTGTCATCAAATTATACTAGAGTTATAAATACATACATACAGACATACATACATATATATATATATATATATATATATATATATATAGAGGAATGAATTATATATTAATATTGAATAATTAAGTAATATTTTTCTCAACTATTATATTAGTAACAATTGGTTCTTTAACCAGTTAATTTTATTTCTAAAATTATTTAAAAATTATATATTTTTTTAATGATTTTAGATCATCATGATATACTGATGTTAAAAATAAATTTTAAAAATAAAAATATATTATTTCAATATATTTTTAAATAAAATATATTTTAAAAAATAATTACTACCATCGAAAATACTTAAATTTTCAATTGTAAAACTATGGCATGAGGAGGGATTCTATGTTGACTTTGTACAACTATTACTACAACTTTTTTGAGAGATTAATTATTTCTATTATTATAAAAAAAAAATTATTGTTATCACTATTTAAAGATAAAAAATACCACCACCCCAAGCAGCATATGGTAATGGGATGCCAGAAATAACCAATGAGGAAGAGGAGCTTTAGAAGGCGGCATGGACCGTAATTAATTAATATCATAGTTACTTTTCTTCGTTAGCTTATTATAATGATGATTTCGTCATCCTATAAAACCGTCTTTAGTAGGTACTAGTAATTTGACTCGAGATTCGCCTTGGTCGGTTATTTTTCTTTCCAATAGTAAAATTAAATATATAAGCTTTTTTAACACATTTGTTTTACATCAAAATATCAAGTATAAATAAAAAAATTTAAACATACATCTAATTAAATAAATTAAAAATTATCTATTTCAATAAATAAAAAAAGAGATCATCAATAATAACTAAATATGTATTTAGAAAAGTTAAGAGATGAAAGTAGATCAAGATATTTGATATCGTGACATGGTCCATTTACCCGATTATATTCAATGACTCTATTTATTAAAATTATTTTTTATTTAACCAAATAATAGTAGAAATACATACACATAAAATTGAATGAATAAAATTAAGGGAAAAAAATATCTCGTAAGGTTGTATTTATTAGAAATATTATTCAAAAATAATATTTTTTATTTTTCAAAATAAAATTCATTAAAATATAAAAAACAATTATAGATGAATTACAAAAATCTATTCAAATTAAATACATACAAAATAATTTTAAAAAAATCACAATTTAAAAATACAAAAATCAAAGACAAAAAAACACACGAAAATAAAAGCATGATTTTTTTAAAAATAAAAATTACTATAAAAAAGCTATCAGATGTCGCTGGGTTCAGAGCCTAACCTATTTAGAAGGGCTTACATGCGGGCCTGCAAGTGCATGATCAAGTGTGGGTCCTTTTTTCTTAAAAAAAATATAATCATGTCATCCTCCCTAGTCTCTTTTGAAAATCAGGTTTGAATGTTTTTTTTTAATCTTAAAACTCAATTTTGATTCAAAACACATAAAAAAACACTCTATGAACCTTGATAAATCCATACTTGGCCTAAAAAACCCAAAAAAAAAATCATCCCAAAACTTGAAATCAACCCCGGAACAAAAAAATCTTTTCAAGTTCAGATATATTTTTTTAGGCACTTTCAAAGTAAAACTGCTTTCATCAAATAGAATTATTTGACATAAAAATCGACTATTTTGGTGGCCTAAATCGATGTCTACAATAGTTTTCCCTCTCTACCATTGGATCCAACAATCTCTCTCTCTCTCTCTCTCTCTCTCACATCTCGTAAACTAGGAAAAAAATAACAAAAATAAATTTTTGTACTAAATTTTAGTAGAAAAAATATTGAGGACCAAAAAATGTATAATTTGTAAAATTTGAGAATTAAATTAAATTTTGTGTGAACTTTAAAACCATTATTTTGATCTCCTGTTTTTAACTTTGTTATTAGTCAATAGATTTGATTCAATTGTTCTTGAATTTGACCCATAAAAAATACAATCATGAAAAAAAAAAAAGTTTAAAAGTCAAATTAAAAAATAAATAAACAGTAGATACACTTAAAAATATGTGAGGATGAACAATGTAGGTGTTCAGTGTTTTGAACCAAGATTTTTATGTTAATATTAATTAATGAAGGCAATGGATCATGATGCATCGATCATTATAGGGCTGGCTAGCTAGCTAGGAGAATTCAATTTATTGCCAAAAATAAATAAATAGTATTGACCAATCGCAAAGCTTTTCAAATATATATATATATATATATATATATATATATATATATATATATTTACCTATTTTAATTAAAGAGGTTTAAGCATATAGTGGATCCTGTTTTGACCTCCATTCAGAATTGCATTAGCAAAATGGGTGGTGGAGTTTGGATAGCTGCTAGAATCATATCCGTTTGCCTCAAATGGGCATACACCTTTAAAATTGCTTTGAAGAAATTCTGTCTTTTTTAATATTTAATTATTTTCCTTAATGACTTTACATAATTATTATTAATTCACCGACAAAGAAGACAACAAAGAAAAGCTTGCCTCTGGATTGGAGAATTAAGGGGTGGGAATTGGATGTGGACGGCTTGATTATTACAATTTGTGTATTGAGGTCCAAACGTTTGACAGGAATTAACCACATTCAAGAATCAGAATTTTATTTGTTAATTATAGAACTTGAATTAATTATAATTTACCACGTGAAACGTCATTAGCATATTCTAATCACAGGAATTACCAGCAGCATCCACCGCTTCGCTACCTTCTCTTTTGATTTGAGAACAAATAAAGGGTCATGACGCCTAAGTTCCACCTCTTTTGCATTTTTTAACCATGAAAATTGTTTTTTTTTTTTAATTTTTTTTCTTCTCGAGGGTACTTTTCAATCTTGCTAGGTAATCAATGCGAGGTTTCACAGCTGTGGGGAGACCAGAATTATTATTTTATATTTCCATTACAGAATAAAAATATTTTCCGACTAGATATATATTCACTAGTACTTTTGTCTAAATTTACGTTGTTCCTAAAGTTATTTTCTATAGCTAATATTAGTTGCTTATGCCAATATCTAAAAAATACTTTATGCCAAAGAAAATGGGCATTACAGTTACAAAGTGATCATTTACATTGAAAGTTCAAACATGGTTAGGAAGTCTAGTTTACTGTGATGCACAATGCTGTGAGCCAAATTAAAAATAATTTCAGGTCCCAAAAAATTATTTGGTATTATTATTAAACTTGATAAAAATAATTATTATAATGAAATTATTATTTTATTCTTTAGTAAAAAAATTGGAAGCTTTTGTGTTGGGGATTTGATCTTTTCCTATGAATTATTGATTATTAAAAGATTGTTAGTGGATGTATATGTTTTTTTAAAATTTTTAAACTTGTAAAATAATTTATTTACCTCTAAAATAAAAAAATTAAAATTAGAATCATTGATCAAGAGTTTTTTTTTTTTTGTCTTTCCATTTCTTAGAATGAAGTTAAAGGATGTTTTTCTCTTACAAACAAACAAAAAATAAGGCATTCATCCATGAGCATTTTAATCATTTCGCAGAGAATCTTTTATAAATTTCAGACTCATTAAGGACCTCTTGATCTTTTTAGGATTATTATCTTTTATAAATT
>Ga0325405_1005898_pt1 | contig 12407 bp, 8 predicted proteins | sample PopdelMetagenome_21_FD_205663 | JGI IMG/M metagenome (GOLD analysis project Ga0325405, IMG submission 205663) | Populus deltoides microbial communities from Bellville, Georgia, United States - Xylem-Control-R2 | ecosystem: Host-associated > Plants > Phyllosphere > Stem > Wood/Secondary xylem...
CATGATACTAATTGAGAATCAACAACGCTGATGCATTTATAGGAATCGATTTATGCTTCAGTACGAGTCGATTATCTATGTTTACACGCCAGCCACGGACCTGCAATATATTAGTTGTAAAAATTATTATCTATGTTTACACGCCGGCCATCGATTATCTATGCATTAGAAATTAATACCTTTCTTAATTTAAGATGATTATTTGTAACAATTTCAGTGATTTAAACTCAGAACTAATATTAGAAATTATCCCTGTGATTACATCTCTGAAGATTAAAAAAAAAAGAAAAAGAAAATTGGGTGTCTGCAATTAATAGCAACCTACAGCACAAGGAATTTAGACTCTTATGCTGTTCTATTGATTATATAAACAGTGAATTAATTGTGTCTTAGCCTAAGTGGTGGTTAGCGTGTGTATTGAACTTAGAGCTCACAGGTTCAATAGTTGAAAATGACAATATTGTTTTTAAGAAGCTAGAAGACATTTTCTTTTTTAAAAAAGATGGAATATATGTTTATTTTTTTAATAAAAAAAAACTAAAATAAGATTAGGCCCACGCATGCCTAGTTTGCTATTGATGGGCCAGACGCTAGCCCTTACACTTTTATGTCTTTTCTTTTTTTATCTTTGGTTTTTTTTTTTTTTGTCACACTAAGGAGAATTTGATTGTATTCATGTATTTTTTTTTAGTTTTAGTTTGAATATGGTTCTTCAATATTATTATAAATTTTAAATTCAATTTTAATAATTTGCTTCTTAGTTATTATGTAATTGATATGAAAATAATAATACTGGTATTAAATTATTCATGAAAATTCAATTCAAATTATTTTTTTTTTTAAATTTTTAAATAGATTTTGATCATGATTTAATTATATTTATGATTTTTTTTTCTTTTAATCACACATAGAGCATGGACATACTAGTTTGATATTTTTTATTAACTTGCTTTAACAATTATAAAATATTTTTTTTACAAAAATAATTATTTCAATTAAAAACTTTCTATTTACTAAGGTAAAAAAGAGATACATTAATAGAAAATTTTATCTTGATAGAAAAAAAATTTCATAATAACTGTATTTTTTTAGTTTAATAATAATGCTAAAGAATTCCATGCATGAAACAAGAACCTTTTTTTTTTTATGGTTAGAAAAATTGTGATCTTCCCACAATGTAGCTTGAACATACGAACTAGTGATTTATAATATGGTTGTTAAATTATGTCCCGTTTCATGTGGTCTTGAGTCAACAATTACAAGGAGGTGTACATGCTTTAAAATTGCATCATATAGCTTAGATATCATTTGGTTCATTAGTGTGGTTTATTTTTGGAAAAATAATGTTATTAAATCTAGTTGGTTTTATAAATCAAGTCGTAAAAGTTAGGGGTGGAGGAAGGAAAAAAAAAAGTAAAGAGGGGTCAAATTAAAAAAAAATATTTTAAAAATATTAAAATTTCAGTTATTTTATACAAGGAAAAAACTGAAAAAAAAACATTTCTTTGCAGGGGCTGGGGCTCCTACCAGACCCTTCTGCCTCCATTATTGTTGTAACAAGTTAGTTAGAATTAGCTTTAGTAGTTAAAAATTTTAAAAATAAATAAATTTACTTTATATATATTAAGTTTTAATTTTATGATCAAAATTTTACTTGTAAATAGAAAATATATTATTAATATATGCACATTTTCTTACATTTGTTTTTGTATGACCCGCAAGATGAAGTAAATTTTTGGGAATGAAGTTTGAACTTTTAATTGATAATGTTAGGAGAGTGATGCATGATATATATACACCCGTGAATGCGTGTAAAGAGAGAAAAAGATTCTAAGGTTTTTTTAAAAAAAAAATTAAAAGGTGTCATCTTAATTCAAAAGTTAAATTGTTAAATGAAATTTTAAAAAAAATCTTATAATTTTTTAATATATAAATAAAAATAAATTAAGTTTGATAAAACTTACAAAAGCTTATCATTATTATTTTATTTATGCTTAATTTTATTAATTTATTTGATTAAAATAAAAGCGAAACTATTTGAACCGTGATTTTTTTTATTATAAAGCCTAGATGTTATATAAAATAATTATTTTAACTTAAGACTTTAAATTATTAAATAAATTTATAAAATTAGTTTTTAACACAACTATTGAGTCGTGGTAGGTAGGTAGCATGCTAGCCGGCTGTGAGTCTAGAAACTCACCCACTTGTTATTTGCAAGTTGCACCGTAAGGGATAAGCAGAACGTAATATTTGTTTAATATCAGGGCAACTGCCCCAACACCTACCTTCTAGATTTGAATACGCCAGCTGCTCAGAAACCCTAGAATAACTTGGACCCCTCCATAAAACCTTGCGTAGCCTCTTCTTCTCTTCCTCCTCGCCACCCTCTCTCTCTCTCTCACTCCCTCCTTCCTTCCTTTCTAGTTTTTATCATGTTGGTTTTCTTTTATACATGGGAAGGTCATCCACCTTCCTGTGTGTGGTGATCGTTTTTTTTTTCAAGGGCCATGCATGATATTGACATTTGAGGGAGATTAATTTTGAGCATGTTTTTTCTCTGTTTTTTTCCTTGATTTTGTGAAATGACGTTCAAATCCAAAATATGTGCAAAAAACTTCCATCCGCATGCGACTCTTTGTGGGCAAAGCGGCCATATTTTGCACAAATTGACTGAAAAGAAATTACCGATATATATATGTATATATATGGGTACTCTTGCAGTTTCTAAGAGGTCTTGTATTGCAAGGTATACATAAACCTTATAGATTAGCATACAATTCGTGAGCCAAATTATTTTCAATAATCCTCTATTGTTGTGAGCTTCTGATAATGTACCTTCTCATTGTGTATAGCTCATTTTGTTGGATCTTAGGCAGTAAATTGAAATAATTCAATCGTTAGATTCAAGTAAAGAACTTACTGTTTAATTTCTGAGAAGCCATCAAATTAATGCATATGACAACAATTTTCAAGAAAAAAACTAGTTTGTCCTTTCAAACGCTGCAAAAAACAAGACTGATATGATTAAAATCATTCCTCCAATTCATTCTTATGCAACTCTACCTCCTTCATTTTACGGCTTTGCGCCTCATTCTTTGAGTCTTGCCAAGCCGAATGCTGTGAAAATCTATGATTTCTCATCTATTTTTTGACAAATTTTCAAAACCGGGATTCTTAGAGAGTGCGTAGATTTTAAATCCAAGTGCTAGAATACACAACATGAAACTTATTGGCTGATGAATCTAATATGATTTCATTCTTATTTATTCTTACTTTTATGAGTTGTTAATTACATATTGTTAAGGCTTTTGTGATACATGTAATCTCTATATATTTGATATTATTTCTTTTCTTTTTTATGGTATCAAAGCAGGTTCATATTTACTTCTCTCATGTTTTCTTTGTTTAGATGGCTTCCTCTGGTTTGGAGGATATGACAAGTTCTAATTATCCCTTCATCATTAAATCTTCTTGATTTTAATTCAAATCAACGCCTATGTTTCTCTTCAATTGAGTGATTTCAATTATCTTCCTTGGATCAAAGGTTATGTCTTTAGCGATTGGTGAAAGGTCAATTATCGAATTTATTGATAAAAATAATGCTTTTCTTGATGACAAATCTTCTTAGTACAAATCATGGTTTGCTAACAATCAGAAGGAGAAAAAAAGTACATGGAAATGAAAAGTACATGGAATGAATTAGCAATTTATTGACCTTACACCATAGAAGTTGCAACCTTACTGAAATGAGTTGAAGAAGATAAAGTTTTTCAAATTTTGGAAAGTCTTTCAAATTTTGGCCAATTTATCCCGTGACTATAAAGATCTTTATAGTCGTATACTCATGAACTCTAAATTACCGTCAAGGACACTCGAAAAAAAATCATGAACTTGAACATCAAATCAAATTTATTTGAAGCTTGAGCATTTGTATCCAATTAGAGACCTTTTAAAGAAAAGGGGTAAAAGGGTAGAAGACCCAATTTGAAATGTGATCATTGCAACAACATAGGATACTTATTTGATGGCTGTTAGGATCTTCATCCTGAACTAAAACCAAAATTTTCAAGAGAGAACAAAAAAGGACATAAATTTTTTCAACCACCAAGGTATAAAGCCAACTCTATGACCAACTAATCTGCAAGTGGATTATCAACTTTTATCTTTAGTCTAGTCAACCTCATCAATGAATTTGCATCCAACCTTCATGCAAAGCATAGTGCAAATGATGAAGAGGAGAATAAAGATCCATCCACATTGATTGGTCAGTTTGTAGGATTTATAACTGCAAATAAAAATGTCTTGACTGAGGATTACAAGTTATTTTGAATGTCTTTTCTACAGCTCTTACTATAAGTAATGTGTATGATTTTTGGATCATAGATTCAATGGTGTCACTGATCACATAACCAATAAATATAATCACCTGCTTGACTTTAAAAAAATTTCTCCATTATCTCAAATATTCGTTGCTAATGGTAAAAGTGCACCAATTTTTAGGCAAAGGGAGATTAAATTACTTTTTCAAACAATTGCATCTTTAGCCTTGTATGTTCCTTCATTCCCATTTAAACTACTCTCTGTTGTACTTAATGAACTTGAGTTCATAAGAAGCAATGCTGACCACTCATTATTTATTCGCATCAAATCTGATGAAAAGTTGGTGGTTTAAATTTATGTTGATGATCTTATTTTTGCTGGTAATAATCATGCCGCCATTACCAATTGTAAGAGTATTCTTCATCAACAATTTGCTATTAAGGATCTTGGAGTTCTTAAATATTTTTTTGGCATAAAGATAGATACTTCTCATATAGGGTTGTTTTTTAATCAAAGTAAAAATATTCTGGGTTTGTTGCGTGGAGATCATATGCTTGAATGCAAACCTACAAAAACACATCTAGATAGCATACTACAATTGACTTTGGATGGGGAGTCTTTTAATCAACCTTAGCTTTATCAAAAATTAACGGGAAAACTTATTTATCTTATGATTACACAACCTGATATAAGTCATTCAGTTAGTATTGTAAGTCAATTCATGCACTCACCTACTGCAACCCATATGATGATTGTCAAACAGATTCTTCAATATCTCAAAGGAACTATTACACATGGAATCCTTATGCAAAATCATGGTCACACACAAATACCCAGTTACACTGACATAGATTGAGCAAGAAATAATCTTGATCGCAAATCTACCATGGGGTATTGTATATTTGTTGGAGGAAATATGGTTTCGTGGAAAAGTAAAAAATAATTAGTTATTACTTGTGTCAGCACAAAAGCTGAATATCGCGCCATAGCCTCTATTCCCTCTGAACTTATATGGCTGAAAGTCATATAATATGATATGTTACCAATCTAATATGATTTTATTCTTATCTAATCTTATTGAGTTGTTAATTAGATATTCTTAAGCTTTATCATAGGAGAAATATCAATGGCATAGCTAGAATTACTTCTACATATGTGTGTGTGTGTGTGTGTGTGTGTGTGTGTGTGTGTGAGAGAGAGAGAGAGAGAGAGAGAGAGAGAGAACAATACAAAAGGCATGAATAAAGCAAAAATCTTTTTTTATTATTATTTATTTTCTTCTTCAGAACTACTTAGAAATTAAGACATCATGCAATCTATGAGCAACCTTAATGGATACTTGGACATTTTTTTCAATTATCTATCCTTTTTATTTACTTTCTTTTACATAAAAGACTATATATTTGGAAATTATAGGTAACAATGGTTAAACGGCAATTATGATATATATATATATATATATATATATATGGAAATAATAATAATAATAATAATAATAATAATAATAATAATAACAATAATAATAATAACAATAATAATAATAATAATAATAATAATAAATAAATAAAATATAATTAATTAGGTTTTATATTGTTCCATTTTTATTAATTAAGAGTATTATAAGTAACAGTGAGTATATTAATAATTACATAATAATTTAGAGAATAATAAAAAAAAAACTATAGAGTAACTTATGTTCTATTTTGTTAGACAATCAAAACCTATATTATCAACAGAGAGAAGAAGAGAAAGATCAATAAGGAGATTTGATCAAGGGCTAAAATCTTTCCTTTTTTTTTTTTTATCAATTTAAGGTGTATGATCTTTATCCTTTTAATTGAATTTTTGCATGTATGTTAAGGCTATTGAAAAAGATTTAAGAATTAGGATTTTTATGATATTTTATTTTTAATCACTTTTAAAGAGTGAGTATTAAACTAATAGAGTCTTGGATTGATGGAAGTGATTTTATATGTTTTTGTTAGAGTAATTTGAAGTGATGGTGAAATTAAAGAATTGAAAGAAAAAAAAAAGATGATGAGTTAGTAACTTTAAGCCATCGAAATATGGTCTTTCAAGGAGTGTTATGATTAAAATTTTCTACCTAAATATAGCATGTCATGAGTTATTTGATTTGATAGGTTATTTACCCAATTTAGAGTTGTGGATTATGGATTAAGAGTTCTGATAATTGAAAGTAAGTTACTTAAATATATAATTTATAGGTTCTATTCTAGGTTAATTGGAGAGTGCAATTCACCTTGAATATTTTATGGCCCCAAAGTTTGTTGTTTTTATTTAATACATTACCAAAGAGTTTGCGTGTTTTTTTTAATATTTTCTTAAGAATTTATAAAAAAAATTGTTTCTAATTATTAAGATATAGTAATTATTAACTGAGATTTATTTTGGAGAGTGAATGACTTTTATAATTTGGTTTTAAACATCACAGTATACAAAAATTAATTGATTTTTATGTAGAGTTTTAATACATGAAAGGTGTTTCATAAAGAACTTTATTTTTATACGAATTAATTTATTTTCTTGATAAATAATTTTCTAAAAATAGATGTAGTTAATAATTTTCAACAACTCAACTTTAATTATTCTTAGAATACTATTTTACTTGAAAAAACATTATTTCTTAGCCATTTCTGATCATATTTTATAATTTTATAATGTTATTATTTTTGGACCACAATTGCCATATGTTTTACATAATTATTTTTGGTATTTAATTATTAAAAATAGATATTTTATAAGTAAAATAGAGGGCTGTAATAATATGGTTCAAGTGTTTGGTGATTTTTGGAAAGAATTTTAGGGTCATTTAAAGTAGTGATATATTTAAGTTTTGATTAAATTAGAAATTAGAAACAACCTCATGTATTGCATTGGATATTAATGCACATATAATTTATGGTGATTGCTATTGTTAGGTTGTTAGGAGTGTTTGGTTGTCTCTAAAGCTAATTTTGAATTTGTGTATCAGGTAAGTAACTATTTATTTCTTTCGTTTGTTATTTTGAGATAGAAAATATATATTTATTATTTCATAAATTAGAAGGATCATACATGATAAATGATTTGTAAATAATGTTAAGTATTTTTTGAAAGTATATTTATGATTGCAAAAGTGTTTAAGTATGTTTATGATTGCTTTTATGAACTCATTCATGGATTGAATATGAATATGACTTTGATTGATTATGCTTTGGACCCAATCTTTGAGATTAAACACTTATCGACATGTTTATTTAGAATTTGATGTCTAGTTATATGGCAAAATATGACTCATTGTTATTGTTGTTAGAGTAATCGTATACCTTTGACTCAGAATTTGACTTTAAATATGAATGTGCAATCCCCGTTTGTGTTTAAAATGATTGGTTTGAATTATTTAAATTTTTGAATTATTTAAATTTTGAATGATTTAGAAACGTGCTTTTGATCTTTTGAATATTTGAAATTACTAATATTTTAGTGTAATAAATGAATTGAATTTAAGCTAAATATATATTACTAAGTTTTGGCATGTAGTTAGAAAAATGAATTGTTATTTACTGAGTGTATGATACTCAATTTTTTTTTTCCAGATGGTTTGGAAGATGTATAGAATATCAAGTGGTTTCTTCAAAACTTTATAGTTGATTTCTATACTTTAATATTTTAATTATTAGATCAATTTATGATCTTAGACTTGTTGTACATTTGTTTTTATTTGATTTTAAAGTTAAGTTATTTGATGTGAGATGATTTATGTTTGGTTGATTTAATTTATGATTCAAAGTATTTTCTTTTAATGGAGTATTATTTTTAAATTGGAGTTAAGATGTCTTGTAGTGTTGTCATGCAAAAAGAGTATTTTCATGGTTTTTGGGTTCGGTGCGTGACAATGATCAACATAATAAAATACTATAATTTTTTCAACAAACATTATTATAATATTTTTAATAAATATTATGCTATTTTAAGAAAATTATTATTATTATTATTATTATTATTATTATTATTATTATATATTTTAAGAAAGTATGATTTGTTTTAAAAAAACAAGAATCACCTGGAAAAGAGTGGGCTATTGGCTAGTTATAATATATATCAAAATTAAGTTGAAGAAATTTGTAATACTTGACCAATGAAAGGGGCCCAAAATTAAAAGATGGTGTCTTTTCCTCTTTTATATTTCTTTTATTGTCCTCAAATATATAAGGTTTATTGAGATATATAAACATAACAAAAATAATAATTTTAATTTTAATTTTTTTTTAGGAATCCTAAGGATCCTCTGAAATAATTTTTTTCTAAGATTCGATCAAATTTTTAAGGCTGAATTATCACAAACCATAAATCATTCAATTATCTACTCTCTAACAGTAATTCACACGAACTGCAATATTAAAAAACTCATAAAACTCTTTTAAAAAAGAGGGAATGTTATGCTTTGAATGTTAGCTCTTTCTTTTCTAATTAGACTATCTATATAAGTGTATATGATGTGTACAATGTGTTTTTTTTATAACTTTATTATAAAAAAAATATAAAGCATAACATTTTATTTATAGAAAAAACATGATAAAATATCATTTTGCCTCCTGAAACATATCGCTTATATTATTTCAGGATAGTTTTATATATTTATACAATAAAGTGCTTACTTGATTTGTAGGTCTAGAAATGCAATCCCTTGTATTAATTACATTCAAATCCTTCATTTATAAAACATATTTATAATCAAGTCTTACTTAATTAATCATTTCATTTTAATTTCTTACAATAATTCTATTGTAATGCTAAGAATTTTGATTGGAAATAGAAAAAATATAGTAAGGTGATCTCATCAGACATTACATAAAAGTTTTGGGAAGAAAAAGAAAGGGATAAAAATGGATAGTTAGAAATGAACAGAAAGGATTACACCACAACCAAATGGATTGTCTAAGTACAACAAGCCATCATATGATGACACATAAAAGGCAACCCTAGATCTTTCTAAATGAAATCATATTGTTAAGAGTCTAGTCAAATAGAAATTGATCTAATTTAAATTTCAAATTAGTCTATTTTAAAATTTAAACTATTTCCCGTAATCATATTTTAGCTATTTAAAAAGAATAAGGTAGAATGAGATTTTCATCTTAAAGAACTTAAAATTCAATTATAGCCTTTAAAGGCTCAAACTACCTTGAATCTGTCTATAATAATTTTAATTTTTTTTTAATTCAGTTATTATGTTTGTCTAATTTTTTTAGTTAAAAAATAATAATTTTTTTTCATTATTTCCAAATATTGAGAATTGCTTATTAGAGCCTGACAAGCTACGATAGTTTGCATTGTTTGATAGAACTGGTGTGAGTTGACTGGTTTTTCCTATTGATGGGACTGGTGTCCTATTATGGGCTAAGTTGACTAATTTGCCCAGTGTAATGGGACTTATGCAAGAATCAAGATGGCTAGTTTGCCCTGTGTAACGGGACTGGTGTCTTGTTTTAGGCAATTGGATGGATGGATTCCCAAGTTTTTAGGAATGTGTCTAGGTTTAGGCATTGAGTTTTGGAACCTGGATTGGGGGTTGCCAACTAAGGTTGGGTCATAAAAATTCTTCTTGTTTGAGAAAGAAGTGAATTAAGTTATTCGAGATCTTAATTATAAATAGAAATAGTAGTTTGGTTAAATTGGTATTTGTTATGTTGCACTTTATTTGTCATGCAAATTAATTTACCTTAATATTAAATTAATTTTGAAGTTCGGCACGACCTGACAAGACTTAGTAAATTTGAGACTGTACTTTTTATATAAGATTAATACATGTAATCATGATAACATTAACATGTAATTTTAAAAAGGAATGTAATTGTGAATTATATTCCATTCTTTTGTTATGCCTTGGGTATTTTATTTGAATTGTTAAAGTCATGTAATGAAGGAATTATATTATGATGGATTTAATTTAGTCACTTTTGTAAATGAAGGAATTTATTACCATGTTGAATTTAATTTAGTTATATATATTTTATGTGAGGAAGTATTAAATTTCTATCATGTTATTTTAATTATTTGGATGAGGAATGAGTTCCATATATGGTTGATGTGGTTGCGTTTCAAAAAATAATTACTTGAATTTTCATATGTGTTATTGTGGAAAATTTTGGGATGTTATATGTTTGGTACATGCGAAGCACACTAAGGCATGTGGAAGGCTCGTAGCCTTTAAGTGACACGTGAGCCATCCTGCAAGCTCCCATCAATGTCATTTTTAATGTTGTTAGAATCGTCACAACATCATCTTCCTTGAAAGGTAGCGCTTGTTTCTATGACTGGCTTATGTTATTCTTCCCTTCATGCTTCAATATGTTCCTATTCTTTAGTTTTAATCCCTCTACTCTCAATTTTTAGACAAATAAAGAATCCAGATAATATCTCAAAAAATAAATCATCAACCCGATGTTGGGATAATTATTTGATATAACAATGAGCGTAAAAAAGCACATTGAAACATATTATCAATAAGAAATCCTAATCAACACAACATGGAAGGATGAAATTGAAATTAAAAAAAATTCAATGACTATAGAAAACATAACATATGAAGGACCAAACTTGAAAGTTGTAATGTTTTGAATATAAAAACATAGGAAAAGGCTATAGAGCCCTTGAAGGCTTAGATGTAGGAATAAATAAATGAGGCGTATAGTAGTAATTGAATAAAGAGATGGTAAATATAAATAGAAAGAAGGAAAAAAAAAAGAAGAGAGATCTGAATATTTTGAGAGAGCAAACCGTGAGAGAGAAGGGAGAAAGAAGAAGAAGAAGAGAAAAAAAAGAAATTAGAAGGGAAATAGAAAGGAATTGAAGAAATAAGTTTAAAGGCAAGATTTAGGTTGTTAAATGTATAAATATGGGTTATTGAACTTTAATTTCAATTTTGATGAATGTTAGGGTTTTGAAAATTTATGTTTTGGGTTTAATTGATGAATTAAATTGAATATTATAGGGTTGATTGTTGTGGGTAATTGATTATTTAGTTGATTGTTGAAGATTATGATGATTTTGAGTTATGATTTTGTTTGAATGGTGAATTTGTGTTAGAAATAAGGAAAGAACAGTGGGTTTTCTGTTGAAATTCTGGGTTGGAGGTGAAGATGACAAAATTTTGGTTTGGTCCCTCAATTTATGGAAATTACAGTTTAGTCCCCAAACTTTAGAAAATTTACAGATTGGTCCCTGGAGCCTATTCCGAGATTCTGAACAAAATAAAAGATGAATTATGGGCAGAATTCCTGTATAGTTATGAAATTTTAACACTTTCAATTTGGTCCTCCAATTTGACAAAAATTACCATTTGACCCTAACAATTTGGTAAAATTCCAGAATGGTCCCTGGAGCATAATGAGTTATTATGGACAGAAATGAGGATTAATTATGATCAGAATTTCAGTATAGTCATGGATTTATGATAATTTTAGTTTGGTCCTTCAATTTGACAAAAGTTGCAATTTGACCCTTAAAATATGATAAATTACAGATTGGTCCCTAGCTGTAATATTGACTTTTTCAGATTGGTTTGATGAATAATTAAGGGTTATTTAGTGAATTATTACCAATTTTATTATTTGTTTTATTATAGATTAGATTTCAGGAAAACTGTTAATCTTGGGTTTTTGGGAAGATAACTAATTTAGTTCAAAAACATATAGGGTTATAGGATATACCCTTAGATAGGTGTATTAAATAGGTTATATTTTCTTTTGAGTCATTCTTGAATATGTCTCTTTTGTATTCAGATAATCCTGATATTCTACCGGCAGGATGTCATTAGGATTTCCTTCGGTATCTGCTTTTGACTTCTGTTTGCTTTCGAGTCTGGTGAGTGGATAATTTTTCATATGTATGAGAAATATTATAAATATTTTATTTGTTAATATGAATTGGATCATGATTCTTGATAATATATATATTGATTATTATCCTTGTTTTGATAAAGTATGATCAATTGTTGAATCTGAATTCTTGATATGAACCAGTATATATTTTGAATTGAATTCTGAATTGATAGCTCCTCATTTGATTGATGTCATGAGTTG